>Ga0255046_10000024_pt1 | contig 27683 bp, 28 predicted proteins | sample BC1_12_27_MG_FD_183632 | JGI IMG/M metagenome (GOLD analysis project Ga0255046, IMG submission 183632) | Seawater microbial communities from Strait of Georgia, British Columbia, Canada - BC1_12_27 | ecosystem: Environmental > Aquatic > Marine > Strait | place: Canada: British Columbia...
GAAATGGAACGACTGGGTCCTGGGCTACGGCCCTGAAAAACAGGATCTCTTCATGAAATGGTTGGGCATGGATGATCCGGGCTGGCGCAAGATGATACTGACGCTCGTTGCCATCGTAGTTGGGCTGGTGCTGCTGATTAGCGTGCTCCTGAGCCTTCGCAACCGGCCACCGACGAAAGATCGCGCTGCGTTTCTGTACGACAGATTTGTGATAAAGACCGGCATTGAGCCGCAGACCGGCGAAACCCCGGCTGTGTTTGCAGTACGCGCCGAAGCGGAGTCACCGCTACCGGCCGAAACCATTCAGACCGTTACCACTACGTATCTTGTCGCTCGTTATGGTCCGGGCGACCCAACCGCGATGCAACGGCTGGAATCTGCCGTAGCAGCAGTGCACCGCCAATAAACAGCGGCAACAGAATCAGCAACACATATTTCGGATCTTCCGTGAAAGTGGCGGCCAGTCCGACCATGACCGGGCCAAGCACGTGTGAAGCCTTGGTCACCATATTGTAGAAACCGAAGAATTCACCGGGTTGGCTGGGTGGGATCAACGACGCGTACAGTGAACGGCTCAATCCCTGCACGCCGCCCTGAACGCATCCGATGATGATGGCCATCACGTAGAACTGGTTCACTTCAGTCATGAAGACCGCCCAACTGCACACCGCCACATAAACTATCAGCGCGAAGTAAATACCCAGCCTGGAACCGAAGTTGTGTCCAAAAAATCCGTACAACAATGTCGCCGGGAATCCGACGAAATTTGTGATCATCAAGGCCTTGACGAGATCCTGCTGCGAAAAGCCAAGGCGCTGCCCGTAGTTTGCGGCCATGAAAATTACTGTGAATACACCGCCGATATACAGCCAGTAGGCAAGCAGAAAGACGACGACATTACGGAAGCGGCGAATATGCGATATCGTTGACTTCAGCTCTTTGTAAGCAGCGCGAACCACGCCACTCGCTACGGCGATGCCGCTCCTGCTTTCCGGTACAAATGCAATAAGCGGAATCAGGAACAACGCCCACCAGGCACCGACCGAAACGAACGCAAACTTCATTGCCTCCGTGGCCGACGCCAGTCCGAATGTGCCTGGCGACGTCAACATCCAAACGTGCAAGGCGAGCAACGTCGCACCACCCAGATAGCCCAATGAAAAACCGAGCGATGATACGAAACTGTAATAGCGTGGTTTCGTGACGTCGATGATCAGGGAATCATAAAAGACGGTGGAACTGTAAAAGCCGATTGAAGCCACAAGATAAAAGCCGAGGGCTAACGGCCAGTCTCCTTCATCGACCAGTCCCAGCATAGCCGTCATAAAAGCACCGATGAGCGCCAAGACAAGTAAGAAGCGCTTACGAAGACCTCCTGTATCCGCGATCGTTCCGAAAATAGGAGCGAGAATGCTGACGATCGCACTGGCACCGGCCGTGATCCATGCAAGCCTTGCCGTTACGGTAGCTCCGGAATCACCGGCACTCCAGTAACTACCGAGAAACAGGGGGAAAAGTACCGCTAACACGCTCAATGCGAACGCGGAGTTCGCCCAGTCGTAGAGCGCCCAGGCGAAGACCTTTTTGTTTATAGCTCCGAACCGGCTCAATGCTCACGCGTCTCGCGGAAATCGATTTCCGGCCAACGCTCCTCAGTCAGGTTGAGATTCACTTTGGTTGGTGCAATGTAGACGAGGCGGTCGCCGTGATCCAGCGCAAGATTGTCATGCGCCTTGCGTTCAAAGTCAGCTAACATTTTTTCGTCGTCACATTCGGCCCAACGCGCCGTGGCGACATTGATAGCCTCAAACTGACATTCGACCCTATATTCATCGCGCAACCGGTGCGTCACAACTTCAAATTGCAATAGCCCGACAGCACCGAGAATCAGATCGTTATTGCGCATTGGTCTGAACAATTGCGTCGCACCCTCTTCGCATAGTTGCGCCAGACCTTTTTGCAGCGCTTTGAGCCGCAGCGGATCCTTGAGCACGGCACGGCGAAAAATCTCGGGAGCGAAATTGGGAATGCCCGAAAACCGGATGATCTCGCCCTCGGTGAAGCTGTCGCCGATATTGATTGTTCCGTGATTGTGCAAACCGATAATATCGCCAGCAAACGCACTATCCGTATGTTGCCGGTCAGCAGCCATGAATGTGATCGCATCGGGAATTTTCATCTCCTTGCCGGAGCGCACGTGCAGCACCCGCTGACCCTTGCGATATTCGCCAGAGCAAATGCGCATGAAAGCTATGCGGTCACGATGACCCGGATCCATATTCGCTTGTATTTTGAATACGAATCCCGTCAGATTTTCTTCGTCGGGATTGACGTCACGTTGCTCGCTCTCGCGCGGCAATGGTGACGGTGCATGTTGCACGAACTCATCCAGCAACTCCTTCACTCCGAAATTCGACAACGCTGAACCGAAGAAAACCGGCGACTGTTTTGCGGCCAGATAGTCATCGATATTCAGTTCCGGACAAGCTCCTTTCACGAGTGCGATTTCATCGCGAAAGTTATCTGCATCGTCACTCAGAACCTCGGTCGCTTCAACCGAACTCAAGCCTTCGATGATCCGCTGCTCCGACGCTTTCTCCCTGCCTACCTTGCTGTACAGGTAGATACGATCCTGCAACAGATGATAAACGCCTCTGAGTCTGCCGCCCATGCCAATCGGCCAGGTGATTGGCGAACAAGGAATCTTCAATATCGACTCGATCTCATCGAGCAAGTCGATTGGCTCGCGGCCCTCGCGATCGAGTTTGTTAATGAACGTCATGATCGGCGTGTCACGAAGCCTGCAGACTTCCATTAGTTTGATCGTGCGTTTTTCGACACCCTTTGCACAGTCGATAACCATAAGGGCCGAATCAACAGCCGTAAGCGTTCGATACGTATCTTCGGAGAAATCTTCATGGCCCGGCGTATCCAGAAGATTAACGACGTAATCGTTATACGGAAACTGCATGACGGATGATGTCACCGAGATACCACGCTGCTGCTCGAGCGCCATCCAGTCCGAGGTTGCATGACGGGACGCTTTGCGTCCTTTGACGGTGCCCGCAAGCTGGATCGCACCGCCGTACAACAGCAGTTTTTCTGTGAGTGTCGTCTTACCGGCGTCAGGATGCGAAATGATCGCAAAGGTGCGCCGTTTCCGGACCTGTTCGTCAATAACCGACATGATTGTTCAGGTATCGATCGTCAGTTTCTTTGCCAGAACAGATGCGTCCTCGCGTCCTTCTCGCGCCTGGTAATACGCAGGTCGATTCGCAACCAGGTGGAAACCCTTCTTCTTGTAAAGTGCCAGCGCGTGGACGTTCGTTGGCCGTACTTCCAGGAAAATCTCACGTACTGACGAAGTCCTTGCCCGGAACAGAATTTCGTCGAGCAGTCGCTCGCCGTATCCGTGCGACCGATACGAAGGCTCGATGCATAAATTGAGGATATGCGCCTCGCCCGCCGCCACCGACAGAATTCCGTATCCCGCAACCTCTCCATCACGTTCGAGCACAAAACATTGATAGCCCGCGAGCAGGCAATCGCGAAATACGCCGTGACTCCATGGGAATTCATAGCTTCGCCTTTCAATATCCGACACATGAACAAGATCTTCCTGCTTCATCGTCCGAATCGATATGAACGCCTCCGGAATCGGTCGAATCATGTGGATGCCTCCGCTGCGATTCGCGTCGCAAGGCGCAGATCGTCCCAGGCTTTACGCTTTTGTGACGGGCTCCGTAGCAGGTACGCAGGATGATAAGTGACGACGAGAGGCGTGCCGCCCAACTGATGTCTCGATCCGCGCAATCGGCCAACCGGCGAGTCGGTCGCAAGCAATAATTGCGAAGCAATTCGGCCAACGGCAAGAATGATCTTTGGCTGTACGAGCTCGATCTGCTGCTCGAGGTAGCCACGACATTCGGCCGACTCCTCCGCATTCGGATCGCGGTTACTGGGTGGGCGGCATTTGAGAATGTTCGCAATAAAGACGCTGTCGCGATCATGGCCGACGGCGCGTAACATCTCATCGAGCAATTTTCCGGCGCGCCCGACAAATGGTTCACCACGCCGATCTTCTTCGGCACCGGGCGCCTCGCCGACGATCATCCAGCTGGCGTCGGGATTACCGACACCGAAAACGGTCTGCGTGCGACTTTCGTGTAAAGGACAGCGCGTACATCCGGCAACAGTCTCTCGCAACGCCGACCAGTCCATACTCTCGGACTCGACACTGGCACTGACTACCTCCGGTTCCGGGTCTGCCTGGTCGCGCGGCACCCAGACATCGATACCCAGTGCCTCGAGGTAGGCACGCCGTTGCTGTTCGGGCTGAATCATCACGATATTCTACACTCAGGGGTGCGGAACTTTGCCAATCAGCTCTGTACCTGCGACGACGACCTGGCCGGGCTTGACCAGAATCTTGCTTTCAATCGGCAAATGCAGCTCGGCAAATCGCGTCAGCCGCAAATAGGCACATCTCTGGCCCTGCCCCACTCGCTCGCCGAAGCGAATGAAAGACTGCGGTGCGAGGCCAAACCTATAGCCGTGAAACTGCAGCACGATATCATCGCCTTCATCGGTCTGAATCCATAGCGCGTTAGTGCGGTAGTCGACAACGCTATCGCCATTGACCGAGCGCAAATCCATGATCTTGCCCTCGACCGGGGCGCGCGCCGTATACGTGCCAAAACTATCGATGCGAATCTGCACACGGTGCGCCTCGCCGTGCAATACGCCCTTGTCGACGAGACCGACATCGACCACCTGACCATCAACAGGGCTGACAACGCCTAGCGGTGATGCAGGGATTCCACGCCGCGGGTCGCGAAAGACCATTACAAACACGAATAACAGCAGCGCCGCGGCAAAAGCGAACGCAATATCGAGGTAACGCAGGGCAAGCCCAAAGGCCAGAGCCGCTGACAGAACGAAAGGAAGGCCCTCGCGGGCAACAAAAGGATTACGTCTGCCTTCCAAAATCTGGTCCTGCCCTCAATAGGAATCCGCGACGATCCCTTGCTTTGATGTTCGAGTCAATACGTTTTTGATGCCATAATCCGCGGCTTGTTTCATGAAGGCTGATATTTGATGCGATTCTCGGAATTTGGGCTGACGACACTTAAGGAAGTGCCTGCGGAAGCAGAAATTGTCAGTCACAAACTGATGCTGAGAGCCGGGCTGATCCGGCGGCTGGCGTCAGGACTTTTTACCTGGATGCCATTGGGTCTCAGAGTCCTGCGCAAAGTCGAGACCGTCGTGCGGGAGGAAATGAACCGCGCTGGTGCTCTTGAACTGCTAATGCCCGCAGTGCAGCCTGCGGAGTTATGGCAAAAAACGGGCCGTTGGGATCAGTACGGCCCGCTGTTGCTGCGCATGTCAGACCGGCACCAGCGAGAATATTGCTTTGGCCCGACTCACGAAGAGGTCATAACCGATATCGCCTGCAGGGAACTGCGCAGCTACAAGCAATTGCCCGTCAACTTCTATCAGATCCAGACGAAGTTCCGCGACGAAATTCGCCCAAGGTTCGGCGTAATGCGCGCACGCGAGTTCATCATGAAGGATGCCTACTCGTTCGACGTGGATGAACAAGGTCTCGAGGTCTCTTATCAGAAGATGCATGCCGCGTATTCGGCCATATTCGAGCGCCTGGGTCTGACATTCCGGATTGTCTGGGCGGATAGCGGCGACATCGGCGGCCACAAGTCGCAGGAGTTTCACGTTATCGCTGACTCGGGCGAGGACGCGATCGCCTACAGCGATGGCGATGACTACGCATCGAACATTGAGACGGCGGCTACTCTGCCTTCGGTTGGCAAACGGCCCGGCGCGTCTCAAAAGCTTGAGCAGATCGCAACACCCGGCGTTCGAAGCATTGACGATCTGTGCAAGCTACTCGATATCACCGCCGATAAGACCCTCAAAACTCTGATAGTCGACGGCACCGACGGACCCGTCGCGCTGGTCTTGCGCGGTGATCATGAGCTCAATGCGATCAAGGCGCAGAAGATCGATGGGATAGCCTCGCCTCTGACGATGGCCAATGGCGAAGCTATCCAGAAAGCGACCGGAAGTGAGCCTGGCTCATTGGGACCGGTCGGCCTCGAGCTACCGATTTTGTTTGATCATGCTGTGCGAAACATGGCGGATTTCAGTTGTGGTGCGAATGAAACCGGACAGCACTTCACCGGCGTCAATTTTGAGCGCGATTTGCCTGCGCCCGACACTGTGGACATACGCAATGTCGTTGCAGGTGATCCGACGCCGGACGGCAAAGGCACATTGAATATTGCTCGCGGCATTGAGGTTGGCCACATATTTCAACTTGGCACTAAATACAGCGAAGCAATGGGTGCGACCGTACAGGACAGCGACGGCAAAGATCGCGTGGTGTCGATGGGCTGTTACGGCATCGGCATAACGCGCATCGTCGGCGCTGCGATCGAACAGAATCACGATGACAAGGGCATCATCTGGCCAGAGCCCCTTGCGCCGTTCAATGTCGTCCTCGTGCCAATTAATATGCACCGTTCCGCAGCGGTTCGCGAAGCGGCCGAGGCTCTGTATGTAGAGCTCACAGGCATCGGCCTCGAGGTCCTGTTTGATGACCGTGACGTGCGGCCCGGGGTCAAGTTTGCCGATGCCGAATTGATCGGAATACCGCATCGTCTGGTCATTTCAGAGCGGGGACTTGAGGCAAACGAGCTCGAGTACCGCCATCGGCGCGATGAGGAATCACGTGAACTGAACCGTGAAGAAGCTCTCAATCTTCTAAAAGAAAGCTCTGTAAGCTAGTGTTTTCGTTACAATAGATCGCCCATGGAGATCGGACACCACATTCTTGTCTGCGGCGCGCTGCTGCTGCTCGCAGTGCCTGCAGCGGCAGCGGCTCAGCAGGTGCCTGATCCCGAACTTCGCGAGATTTTGCGTGAAGCTGCCACTGACGCAGACAGTTTTGAAGACCGTTTCGACGCAGAAGTATGGCTCACCGACATGTCGGCCCGGCTCCAGCACCAGGTTGGCGATCCGGACGAGCGCATCAGGATCCTGACCCGGGTGCACTACGAGGCGGCTCGAGCCGAATTACCGCCCGAGCTGATCCTGGCCGTAATCGAGGTCGAAAGTAACTTCGACCCTTACGCGATATCGGTGGCGGGCGCGCTCGGACTTATGCAGGTGATGCCCTTCTGGCGCGATGAAATTGGTCGGCCTGATGACAATCTGATTCACCTCGACACCAATCTTCGTTACGGCTGCACGATTTTGAAATTCTACCTGGACAAGGAAAAGGGCGACCTGAGGCGAGCGCTCGGTCGCTACAACGGCAGTCTTGGCAAGCGCAAATACCCGAACAAGGTCATCGATAAGCTCAGCAAGAAGTGGTACCAGGGATAGGCGCCGGCGCACAGACTGCGCCTATCCTGTGACAAAGCCTGCTGGCTCGTCTATCTCTACTTCTTGCATCGTGACGCTGGTGACGGTAGCCATTCTTGGGCCGTGTTCGAGCCAGGTTGCCAATTCGTTAATCGCCGCCGGCTCTCCACAGGCAAGCACTTCGACGTCGCCATCGGGAAGATTGTTGGCGTATCCGGTGATGCCGAGTGATTCGGCGACACGCCGTGTACTTTCACGAAAAAAGACGCCCTGAACACGGCCCTTGATCGTGAATCGGCGTGCACTGGACATGCTGGGCGGTCTAGTCTTCCGTTTCCTGCATGGCTTCGCTGCGCTGCAGCGCTTCGAGCGCCTTTAATTTTGCCTGCACGGCATCTCGTCGAGCAATGGCGTAATTGCGTGTACCCAGGTATTTCTCGGCGCTCTGCAGGAACTGCTCAGCTGCGTTGAGATCGTCCGCTGCGTGCTCGGCAGCCCCGGCCTCCCTGGCAACCGTGATAGCCTGGCGAGCATCCGACATCTCCTGCACGGGCGGGTTAGTCTGGCAGCCGGCCGCTACCAACACCACCGCAAGCAACGCACTACGCAGGAAAACTGTCAATCGGCTGGAAAGCATTGTTATTCTAGTTATCGGGAACCCGTCAACGCTACCAAGTACGAGGACATAATGTCAATTACGATCTACCACAATCCGCGCTGCTCCAAGTCGCGGAAAACATTGGAATTACTCGAAAATGCGGGAATCGTCCCGACGATCGTCGAGTACCTGAGTACGCCACCCACCGCAAAAGCGACCTTGCGGCACGCTGTGCTGCTCGGTGTACGCGTCGCTGACCTTCTGCGTCGTGGCGAGGCAGAATTCAAGGATGCCACCGATTTGCCGAATCTCGACGACGATGTAGCGCTCGCCGCCTGGCTCGAATCGCACCCGAAGGTCATCGAAAGACCCATCGTCGTGGATGAGGATGGTGACCGGGCTGTGATCGGCCGGCCGCCTGAAAAGGTGCTTGAGATGCTGGGCCAATGAGCGAAATTCTGGTTCTGTACTACTCGAAAAGCGGTGCGACCGCGGCTTTGGCGCGCGAAGTCTGCCTCGGTGTCGATTCGGTTGATGACATGGCGTCGCGGTTACGTACGGTGCCGGCGGTAACGACTGTCGCGGAAGCGTCACAAGGGGACATACCGGAATCGGGGCCTCCCTATGCGACATCGACGGACCTGGTCGAATGTGCCGGCCTCATCATGGGCAGCCCGACGCGCTTTGGCAACATGGATGCGTCGCTGAAATACTACATCGACGGAACCGTAAGCGAGTGGTTTGCCGCGGCAGCAGTTGGCAAACCAGCCGGTGTTTTTACATCGACATCAAGCCTGCACGGTGGACAGGAATCGACGCTGCTCTCGATGGCTTTGCCGTTGATTCACCACGGTATGTTGATCGTCGGAATACCCTGGACCGAGGAAGCCCTGTCGACGACCACGTCAGGCGGCACCCCATACGGCGCGAGTCACGTCACATGGAGTCGCAACAACGACAAGTTATCCGACGAAGAAAAAGTGCTGGCCCAGGCCTTGGGAAAGCGCGTTGCCGAGATCGCCGGGAAACTAGGCCTCTAGTACGCCTTTGACGAACGGGATGGTCAGACGTCTCTTGGCACGCAGCGCCTCGAGATCAAGCTTGTCCAGAAGCTCATAGAGACTCGCCATATCGCGCCGGCTACGACTTAACAAATAATGAGCTGTGTCCTCAGGCAGATCGAGTCCACGATGCCTGGCTCGCAGTTGCAGGGCCGTTATGCGCTCGCTTTCGCCAAGTACCTGAACCTGAAATATTGGCAGGCGCGCAAGACGGCTTTGCAAGTCTGGCAGAGAAATCGGACACTCGCGTGCGGACATGGCGGCCGAGACAATCAGAATCCGCTCGGCGTCGAGGACCTGATTGCACAGGGTAAACAGCGCTTCTTCCCATGCCGGGTCACCGGCCACTGTATTCATGTCATCGATGCATATGAGATCGCGGCTGGCAAGGCCATCCAGAATCTCCGGTCCGGCGCCAGCCAACATGCGCAGCGGAACGTACACCGAGCGATCACCCGCACGGTCGCATACCGCCTGCAACAGATGCGTTTTCCCGCTCGCTGATGGCCCCCACATCCAGCAACCTTGGCCGCTATCAGAGGAGGCGAGATCAACTAGTGTTGCGACGAGAGCCTCATTACCCGTACTCAGGTAGCTCGCGAACACCGCATAATCGGCAAGACGCAAGGGCAAAGCCATCTGAGTCACTTTGATTCTCCCTGTCTTACGATACGTCGGACGGTGTGTCGACGACGCTTTCAGGGTGCTCCTTGAGATACCGGTCATAGGCAAATCGCACCACTACTGACAGGACCGCAGCGGCTGGCAATGCGAGCAGGATGCCGAAAAAACCGAACAGTTGCCCGCCTGCGACCACGGCAAAAATAATCAGGACGGGATGCAAACCGATGCGATCACCGACGAGCTTCGGTGTCAGTAATGATCCTTCCAGCATCTGTGCGATCGAGAACGTCGCGACGACGCCAACCAGTTGCCACAGCGGCTCCGGCTCAAGCACCACGGTCAGGGATGCGAGGGCAATGCCGAACACGAATCCCAGGTACGGAACGAAGCTGACCAGCCCGGAAACGACACCGATCGCAAGCGCGAACTCGAGCCCGACGAGCCCAAGGCCTGCGGAATAGATTACGGACAGGGCCAGCATCACAAGGATCTGGCCACGCAGAAAGGCGCCGAGCACCTCATCAGTTTCTTTCGCAAGCGCGATCACCGTATCGCGCTGGTCCGTCGGAATTAATGCACCCAAATGCGCAAGAATCGTGTCCCAATCACGCAACAGATAAAATGTCAGTACGGGCACCAGGAACAAGCTGAGGACTGCCGCAACCACGGCCCCACCCGACTGTGTAAGTGATACGAGCACTTTGGTACCCCAGCTTTCGGCCAATTCGCCATAGCGTGCGATAAATGCACCAATACCAACGTCCTCACCGATATCGAGATTCAGGAGCTCAGCGATATTCGGCAGCCACACTTGTTCGAATTGAATCACGATTTCGGGTAATGCGTTCAGCAGTGCACCGACCTGCGTGCCAATCAACGGCCCGACAAGAAGCACGAGCAAACCCAGCATGAGAAACGTCAGGATAAACACGGCGACGACAGCAAGTGCTCGCGGCAACCTGAGTTGTTGCAACCTGTCGGCGAGTGGATCGCCGATGTATGCCAGTAGAGCCGCCGCCACAAATGGCGTCAGTACGGGAGCAAGCAAGTACAACAACCATCCAACAAGCGCAATGGCAATAATCCAGTTCATTCGCAGGTTGGAATTCATCGATCAGGCTCTGGCGAGCGCACTTCGAATCCAGTTCGACAAATAGTCATAGCCGCTGATGACAACGGTGACAAGCACGGCCGCACCCAATACTGTGATCGTTATGTTGTCCGGCCAGCCGAAACCTGCCTTGGACATGACAAAAATCAGGAACGCGAATTCCAGACCCGTATTGAGCTTGCTAATGGACGTGGGTTCACCCTCGAGGCGGGTAACCAGATAATGATAAATAAAAGAACCGGCGACGATAACAACATCGCGCAGGATTACGATGACAGCGAGCCAGACCGGAATGTTGCCCAGGTACGCGAGCGTACCGAACGACCAGGCGACGAGCAGTTTGTCCCCGGCCGGATCGAGAAATGCGCCAAGCCGCGTATCCCAGTGGTATTTTTTTGCGATATAGCCATCGACGCCGTCGGACAAACCGGCAATGATGAACAATCCCAATGCCCAGCCGAACTCGTCACTGATGAACAGCGCGAGTATTGGCACGATCAGTGCGATCCGCATGAGTGAAATAGCGTTAGGTATCCAGCTTAGAGACATCGTTTGTTCTTCTTTCAGGGGCTGTAGAAAAATTCCAGGGATTGATCAAGCGGATCGATACCAAATCGATCGCTATCAAATCCATTCTGTTCGATAAGGCCATTGAATCGCAATGCCCGGCTCAGTCGATCAACCCCGCCAAGCACCTCAATACGATACCGAATCCGGTCTCCCTCGACCTCGGCAACCGTAAAACTCTCAATCAGAGTAATTTCTTGCAACATGTTTTGCACCGAACCATACGCCTCAACCGAGCTGATTCCAGCAATCGTGAGATCGATTGTCTCGATTCTCGCGTTACCGCTAATCGCGAACTCCGCGGCAAGCTGGTCAGCTACCAGGTTGATGACTAGCTCAGGCTCGCCATTCCACGTCCGTTTTTCGCCACTGAAGTAAAAGCTCCAGCGATTACGCTGGCTCGACACTGGTCGAATGCGGCCGACGAGAACCGAGTTCGCCTCGTAACGCCGCGAGGCCTGGATCAGTGCCTCATCGAAGCCGCCCCAGATATCGCTGAAGCTGACGTTCTGCAGGTCCACGGTGTCGAGGAGCGGAAATACGATTGGCAAGCCGCGCCGCTCGCCCATGTCGAGCACGCGCTGTCGCAACAGTCGATTACGGTCGATGGAGCGCGCTTCGTCGCGACTGCGCTGCGGATCGTCAGCGGAAATGATTTCGCGTTCGCCCTGCCCCCAGTCAACAGCCATCCAGATCAGGGTCAGAGGACGGTCGCTGCCCCACACGGTCTGGCCCGCCTGGCGCAATACGTTTTCTACGGCTTCGCCATCAAATGACACCCACAAAGTGTCATCAGCACCAGGCCTGAATTGCACAACGTACGAGGCCGGATTCGGGAACAACAGCTCAACCATCTCTGTATCCGCGCTCAATTCCGATCCCGATACGCGCATGAGAACATCAGCAAGCGCTATTTCATAGGCGCGTGTGCGCGGATACTCTACCTCCTGATCAAGGGGGACCTGCGCCGTGTACAACGACGTTACTTCGACAGCCCAGGCGGGCGACGCGACGCCGGCCAATATCAGCATCGCCCAAAGATATTTTTTCAAGGGTAGTTTCCCCGTGGATGCCCAGGCACTATTATATCGTCGATGAAGCCTCTGACCTACAAAGATGCCGGAGTTGATATCGATGCCGGCGACGAGCTTGTCCGTCGCATCAAGCCTCTCGTCAAACGAACACAGCGACCGGAGGTCCTCGCGGGCCTCGGCGGCTTTGGCGGCCTGTTCGCATTGCCACCGGATAAATATCGGGAACCTGTACTCGTCTCCGGCACCGATGGTGTAGGTACCAAGCTGATGCTGGCACAGCACCTGAATCAGCATGACACAATTGGCATCGACCTCGTTGCCATGTGTGTCAACGACGTACTCGTGCAAGGTGCCGAACCACTGTTCTTCCTGGATTACTTCGCCTGCGGTCGACTCGACGTCGACATTGCAAAAGATGTGATTGCAGGCATTGCTGAAGGTTGCCACCAGTCAGGAGCTGCGCTAATTGGCGGCGAAACAGCCGAAATGCCGGACATGTACCCGGATGGCAAATACGATCTGGCGGGATTTTGCGTGGGTGCAGTGGAACGCGCAGAAATGATCGATGGCAGTGCTATTTGTGCTGGCGATGCGCTGATCGGGATCGCCTCGAACGGCCCGCACTCCAACGGCTACTCATTGATTCGCAAGGTTCTGGAAATTGCCGGCGATGCAGCGATAAATGGACGTGCCGCGAACGAGGCACTGATGGAACCAACTCGCATCTACGTCAAATCGATACTAGCGCTAATGGAGCACGTCACTGTCAAAGGCTTATCGCACATCACGGGCGGAGGCATCAGCGAAAATTTACCGCGTGCACTACCGGATAATGTCCACGCAACCGTCGATACGTCCAGTTGGCAACAGGGGCCGGTTTTCGACTGGCTGGCTGAACACGGCAATATTTCGGATGTGGAGATGCGCCGTACTTTCAATTGCGGTGTCGGCATGATCGTAGCTGTCAGCGACACCGATCTTGCGACCGCACTGGCGACACTCCAAGGCCTTGGCGAACACGCCTGGCAAATTGGGCAGGTCGTTAAGAACGCCGGTCCGGTCCAGTTCTCTTGAGCAGCAATCGATGCAAGACGGCGATCCTGATTTCAGGATCGGGCAGCAATCTGCAATCGTTCATCGATCGTGCGACCTCGGGCGACATCGACCTCGATCTGGCGGTAGTCTTCAGCAATAATCCGGACGCTTACGGGCTCGTTCGGGCAAAAAACGCCGGAATAGCCACCGCTTGCATCGAGCACGGCCAGTTTGCCGATCGGGAAGACTTCGATCGTGCAATCGCAAACAGACTGGACGAATGGCATCCACAAATATTAGTACTCGCCGGCTTCATGCGAATCCTGAGTCCATGGATCGTCGATCATTACGCCGGGCGTATTCTTAACATTCACCCGGCGCTGCTACCAGCCTATCCGGGTCTGGACACGCACCAGCGCGTACTCGATGCGGGTGAAACCTGGCACGGCAGTACTGTGCATTTCGTGACCGAAGAACTCGATGGCGGGCCGCGCATCCTGCAGGGCAAGCTGCGAGTCGATCCGAACGAAACAGCAGACGAGCTATGCGCCCGAGTGCAGTCCGTCGAACACAAGATCTATCCCGAAGCCGCAAACTGGTTCGGTCAAGGCCGTCTAGAGTTCAGGAATGGCCAGGCATGGCTGGACGGTCGACGACTCGTCGAGCCGGTCGTGTCAGATTTCCGGTAGCGAATTTGCAGCACCGGCTCATGCTTTGGGCAGAGTGACGCCCTTCTGACCCTGGTACTTGCCACCGCGATCCTTGTACGAGGTTTCGCATTCCTCGTCGGATTCGAGAAACAGCATCTGCGCGACACCCTCATTGGCGTAGATCTTGGCAGGCAAAGGTGTGGTATTGGAGAACTCCAGTGTTACGTGACCTTCCCACTCGGGCTCCAATGGCGTCACATTTACGATGATGCCACAGCGCGCATAGGTTGATTTACCAAGGCAGATCGTCAATACGTTTCTCGGAATACGGAAATACTCGACGGTGCGTGCCAACGCAAACGAGTTCGGCGGAATCACGCAAACTGCATTCTTCATGTCGACGAAACTGGTTTCATCAAATGACTTGGGATCGACAATCGCCGAGTTGATGTTCGTGAAAATTTTGAATTCATCGGAGCAACGCACATCGTAGCCGTAACTCGAGGTTCCATATGAGACGATTCTAGTGTCGCCGTTCTTGCGTATCTGGCCCGGCTCGAACGGTTCAATCATTCCGTGCTCGCCCGCCATACGACGAATCCAGCGATCCGACTTGATGCTCATCAACTGTCCTCGACGACGATTTTCGGGAACTTGCTGCTGTAGTCACGACCCTGCGCTGCCTGGGCGGCGGTCATGCGGCGTGCGGCCAAACGATACGCCGAGGCGGCGGCGGAGTCCGGATCTGCTGCTACAGTGGGCTTGCCACCGTCCGTCTGTTCGCGGATTTTTGGGTCCAAAGGCAACTGACCGAGCAACTCGACATCAAAGTCAGCTGCCATGAGCTCGCCGCCACCTGTGCCGAAAATGGGCTCCTCACGACCGCACTCAGAACATATGTGGGTGCTCATGTTCTCGATGATGCCAAGTACCGGCACGGATACCTTACGGAACATTGCCAGTCCCTTTCGGGCATCGAGGGTCGCAATATTCTGCGGCGTCGTGACGATTACCGCGCCGCTGACTGGCACTTGTTGTGACAAAGAAAGCTGAATGTCGCCCGTGCCCGGCGGCATATCGATTATCAGGTAATCGAGATCCCGCCAGCTTGTCTGATGCAGCAATTGCTGCAGTGCCGAGGTCACCATCGGTCCCCGCCAGATCATCGGCTGATCCGCATCGACGAGAAATCCGATCGACATGACCTGAATACCGTGCGCTTCAAGCGGCCGCATTGTCTTGCCATCATCGCTGGCGGGTTGCGTACCGGCCAGACCAACCATTTGCGGCTGGCTCGGACCGTAAATATCGGCATCGAGTAGTCCGACTGAAGCACCATCGGCTGCCAGTGCGAGTGCCACATTGACCGCCACAGTCGACTTGCCAACACCGCCCTTGCCCGACGCGATGGCAACAACATTGCGGACATTCTCCAGCGGCTTCAGATTTCGCTGCACGCCGTGGGCGACAACTTTCATCGAAAACTCGATTTTGATATCGCTTACATCCATTTTCGCGCTGACGGCAGCCGCAATATGGGAGCGATATTCGTCATGTCGGCTTTGCGCCGGAAAACCGAGTTCAATTTGTGCCTCGACCAAGCCATCTGAGGTCTTTACGTCGAGCACCCGCCCAACGTCGCCGATCGTGCGCCCAATGTCCGGTAACTCAATGGTTTTGAGGAACTTATTCAATTCTGTTTCTGTTGACAGCGTCACATTTCCCGCCTTGGTATTAGGTAAAATTGACTGCGCATACCTCGTGACGGAGGCCTGCGCGCGCACATTGTAACGAAGCTGTAGCAGGAACCAAGTGTTGGTTTACAACGGTTCGCGGGGCATTGTCGCGACGGTGATGTAGTATAAAGCGTTATTTGGTTTTTCAGAGGCTTTGTATGCGCCGGTAGGGGCGTACACCCTGCCTTGCTTGGGCTATAGCGAAACGACGATTGACTTTTCATAGGATATGCTCGGAAATTCGGTGTGCAGGGATGCCGTCCACAGGCAGCCGGCATATCGGTGTGCGTCAATGAGTCTCCTGGGTGGATTTCGCGCCGATCAACTGGTCAGTCAATTGGTCGCTGAGCCACAGCCGGATTCCCCGTCTGCAAAAAAACTCGTTGCTCGCATCAAGAAGCTCGGCCCCAAAGTTATCCCGAAGGCCCTTGACGCACTCGCGTTATCCGACAAGTCGCATACGGTGTTGTTCGTCGACATTCTTTCGAGTCTGGTCAACGACAGAACACTCGATCTTTTCAAGGAAGGTCTCGCAGACGGCAACCAACGTGTCGTTTCGGGCACATCCTGGGCGCTATCGAGCAGTACAAGCTACAACCCCAACCGCCTGCTCAACTTCTTCGATGATCCTGAGGTTGCCAAACCCGCCCTGATCGAAGTGCTTCGTGTTCACAAGCAGGACCTGAGTGTTCATGAGCTATTGCAGCGGGCCTACGAATCCGACCCAAACGAGTCTGCGGCACTCTTCAGGATCATCGAGGACACGCTCAAATCCGAAATGGTTCCGGACCTGATTTCGCGCCTGGGCGGCCGGGATCCGACCATAAAAGTGCATCTGATCAGCCTCATTTCGAGGTTTGAGAGAGCGGAAGTAGACCAGGCCCTCGAGTTGCAGCTCAGAGACAAAAACAACATGGTACGAAGCGCAGCATTGAGTGCTCTCGCTTCACGTGGTCACACCGTGAACATCGCCGCCGTCAGCAAGCTGCTGCAGGACCCCGATATTGATGTGCAAAACAAAGCCGTCGAAATGATTGTCCAGCTCAACCACCCGGAGACCGTCAAATACCTCACCGACGCTTTGAAAGACGAATCGGAGTACGCGCGTCGCTCCGCGGTCGAAGTGCTCAATGAACTTGGCGGTAAGGATTCGGTGAAAGAGCTTTTCGATGTCATCAAGGACGACGACTGGTGGGTTCGTTCACGGGCCGGTGATGCCCTCGCCGAAATCGGCGGCCCGAAAGTTGTCGACGCAGTAGTTTCCCTTATTAACGATGAAGATGAGGAAATTCGTCGCACGGCTATCGAGATTCTGGACGTTATGAAGGACGAACGTGCTGTCGATCACCTGATCAAAGCCACCGACGACAGCGACTGGTGGGTACGCGAGCGCTCCGTGGACGCATTGTCAAGAATCGGCAGCCCAAAGGCTTTGCCGAAGCTGCTCGAGATGCTCGGTAAGGATTCCAAGACCGACACCGTTGTAGTTCGCGCGCTTGGGAAATTAGGCGACCAGAAGCACATCACTAACATCGTACCGATGCTCAACAGCCCTGAGCGAGACGTGCAGGTTGAGGCAATCAAGGCAATTTCCTCCCTCGCTGATGAAAGTCATGCGGATACGGTTCGTGGCATTCTGCTGAAAGTCAGGCAGACCGATGAGCCGACGCTGGTCGCCAACGTGGACAAGGCGCTCTTGAACCTCGATGCGCGCTTCTCGGAGACGGTTCTGGCCGATAATGAACGCGCTAAGAAAATCGGCGAACACACAAAGACACTATTGCTCGACGACGAACATCTCGCCAAGATGCTCGAAGCACAAGCGCAGACCAAATCGGAGGCTCTGGAGACGGAAGCAAAAATCGATGCACCACCGGCCATGAAACAGGTGGCTCTCGATATTTCGAAACTCAAACCGGGCGATGTCCTCGATGGCCGCTACAAGTACATTGAGAAGATCGGCAAGGGCGCATTTGGTACGGTTCTCCTGATGGAGGATGAAGTCGTCGACGAGCAGCTGATCCTCAAGTTCTTGAACGCGAACGTCTCGTCAGACGACGAAATGATGAAACGCTTCGTGCACGAACTGCGCTACTCGCGAAAAATCACGCATCGCAATGTCATTCGCATCTATGACTTCCTAAACCTGCAGGGCAGCTATGCGATCTCCATGGAGTACTTCCCGTCACACACGCTGAGCGGCGAGATTCCGGACAAGAAACCGATGGACATGAGTAAAGCCCTGCAGTACTCGCGTGACATGGCGACAGGAATGAACGTCGCTCACCAGGCTGGCGTTATTCACCGCGACCTCAAGCCGGCCAATATCCTCGTTAACGAAGACGGGCTGCTGAAGATCGTGGATTTCGGTGTTGCGGCGGCGGCATCGAGCGGCGACACACAACTGACCAAGACGGGTTATGTCATCGGCTCCCCGAAATACATGGCGCCTGAACAGATTCTCGGCAAGAAAGTCGACAAAACCGCCGACGTGTACAGCATCGGCGTGATCATGTACGAGATGACAACCGGCATCCCACCGTATAGCCGCGGCGATCACATGTCCGTTATGTACCAGCACGTGCAAGGCAAGGCCAAAATGTGCCAGGAAATAAATGCCGATATCCCCGACGAATACGCCGCGATCATCGCCAAGGCCATGTCGGTGGACAAGGCCAAGCGTTACCAGTCGATGGATGAGTTGACGGAAGCGCTTGACCAAATCGCGCTGTAGGCGAGTCTCAATGCCCAAAAATGTGATGTCGCTCTGGAATGCGACATAATTTCGGCCTAGGATAGACCCAACCATCTGATTTATCGGAGTCTTAGCCGAAATGGCTCGTATCGACGCGTTCTTAAAGCTTGGTCTCGCACAGAATTGTTCTGATGTGCACCTTGCAGTAGGCATACCTCCCATGCTGCGCATGAACGGCGACCTGATGCCGATCAAGTTCCGTCAGCTGTCAGACACGGAACTCGAGAGCTACATACTCGAAATTCTAACCGCTTCTCAGAAAAATACTCTCAACGAAGGCCACGATCTCGACTTTTCCTACAACGCTGAAGAAGGCGCCCGTTTTCGCGTCAACGTTTTTCGAAAAGACACCGGTTTCGGTGCCGTATTTAGATTTATTCCCGGCGACGTGCCGACGCTCGCACAACTTGATGTGCCGGCTATTCTAACCGACTTCTGCGACTACCATCAGGGCATGGTACTCGTCACGGGTTCGACCGGAACAGGTAAGACGACAACTCTTGCGGCCATGATCAATCATATTAACGAGACGCGTAACCTCAATATCATCAGCCTTGAAGATCCGATCGAGTTCGTCCACCCGAGCAAGACCAGCCAGATCATTCAACGCGAACTCGGTACTCATCTCACGAGCTTCGCCGACGGCGTTCGCTCAGCGATGCGCCAAGATCCGGACGTGATTCTGGTTGGCGAGATGCGCGATGCCGAGACAATTTCAATGGCGATGACAGCTGCCGAAACGGGCCACCTCGTTCTCGGAACTTTGCATACGACAGGCGCTGTGAAGACAATTGACCGTGTCATCGACGCGCTGCCAGGCGACCTGCGCGAACAAACCAAGGCCTTTCTTTCGATGAGCCTGAAGGCTGTCGTTACACAAGCACTCATCAAGACCCCGGATGGACACGGCCGGCGCGCAGTAATGGAAATCCTCGTTAACAATCGCGCCATTGCAAAGCTGATTACAACCGACCAAACGCACCAGATTGCGTCACAGCTCCAAACCGGCAAGGACGCTGGCATGCAACTGATGGACTCGGCGTTACTCGACGCTATCAGTCGCAAGGAAGTCGACCCGGATGATGCTTATCGATTCGCAAGCGACAAACGCAAATTCACGCGTTTCTTGACCAATCCAGAGACAGTCCCGGACGATGAACATCGACCACAACAAGAATCTGCCCAATGAATAAGATCGACGAATATCTGAAGGCTGCATTGACAAAAAGGGCGTCCGATCTGCATTTCGTATCGGGTGACCCGGCACGGGTCCGAGTGCACGGCGTGTTGGAGGTACTGATCGAAGAGAAACTGACAACCAGCATTGTCCAGGAAGCAATGTTCGCGATCATGGACAAGACGACACAGCTCAAGTTCGAACGGGAGGAAGCGGCCGACTTCGCGTACGACATCCCGGATGTCTCACGATTTCGCGTAAATATATTTCGTCATCTGAACGGCATAGGCGCCATCTTTCGTGCTATTCCCTCACAAGCGCTGACGCTCGATAAACTGAATATGCCGCAGGTTATCCACGATCTGTGCGAGCAGACGTCCGGCATGATTCTCGTTACCGGCAAAACCGGATCCGGTAAGTCAACCACTCTTGCGGCAATGATCGACGCGATCAACAAGAGTACGAAGGGCCACATCCTGACGATCGAGGACCCAATTGAGTTTGTTCACAAGACACAACAGAGCCTGATCAGCCAACGCGAGATCGGCTTGCACAGCAATTCCTTTGCCGATGCCCTGCACTCGGCGTTACGCGAAGATCCCGACGTTATCCTCATCGGTGAAATGCGCGACCTCGAGACCATCAGTATTGCTGTCACCGCCGCCGAGATGGGTATTTTGGTCTTGGGCACCTTGCACACGAGCGGTGCGGCCCAGACTGTGGATCGGATCATCAACTCGTTCCCGGCTGACAAGCAAAGCCATATTCGGACAATGATCTCGACGTCCTTGCGTGGCGTGGTCTCGCAGCAATTGTTACCGACAAAGGGCAAAGCAGGCCGGATCGCCGCTCTTGAGGTGCTAATAAATACGTCCGCGGTCGCCAACCTGATCCGCCAGGGTAAACTCGACCAACTCGAGACAGCCATGCAATCCGGCGGCAATGTCGGCATGAAGACAATGGATTCCGCCCTGATGGAACTCGTCGAAAAGAACCTCATCGCTGGGCGTGACGCCTACCAGCAGTCGGATAATAAATTCAAGTTCGAACGATTCAAGAGCGAAGACTGATACAGCGATAAATCGCGTCGTTACGGGCGACACGTGGCATAATCGCGGCCTTTCATCCCGCGCAAACTGTAACCGCCACGAATGGCCCGAAAACCCAGAAAAATCCTTGTGACCAGCGCTTTGCCGTATGTGAACGGTTCACCGCATATGGGACACATGGTGGAGTACATCCAGACTGACATCTGGGTGCGATTTCAGAAGCTGCTCGGCCACACCTGCATCTACGTTTGCGCCAGCGATGCACACGGCACGCCGATCATGCTCAAAGCCCGTGAGCTGGGTATAACGCCCGAGGAGCTCACGTCCAAGATCTCCAAAGAATTTATCAGTGTCTTCCGTGAGTTCGGCGTAGACATGGACAACTATCACACGACGCACTCTCCGGAGAACGAGGCGCTGACCGTCGAGATGTTCGAGGCCCTGTGTGAAGCCGGCGATATCTACACCAAGACAATCGAGCAAGCCTATGACGAGAAGGAAGGCATGTTCCTCCCGGACCGCTTCGTGCGCGGTACGTGCCCGCGCTGCAAGAGCGAAGACCAGTATGGCGATGCCTGTGAGGTGTGTGGCGCAACCTACACCCCGGCCGACCTGATCGATCCGATTTCCGTGTTATCAGACACGGCTCCGGTCAAGCGCAAATCCGAGCATTATTTCTTCAAGCTCAGCGAGTATGGAGAGCACCTGCGCGACTGGATGAAGGACGCGACACTCGACAACAACGTTCTCGCCAAATTGGAGGAGTGGTTCGAGGCAGGCTTGCGGGACTGGGATATCTCCCGCGATGCCCCCTACTTCGGCTTTCGCATCCCGGGTACCGAGGACAAGTACTTCTACGTCTGGCTTGACGCGCCAGTGGGTTATCCGGCGAGTTTCAAACACTTGTGCGAGCGCCGCGATGACCTGAACTTTGACGAATACTGGCGCCCGGACCACGATACCGAGTTGTACCACTTCATCGGCAAGGACATTATGTATTTCCATACGCTGTTCTGGCCAGCTGTCCTGAAAGGTGCTGGATTTCGAACGCCGACGAGTGTCTTCGCGCACGGGTTCCTGACCGTGAACGGGCAAAAAATGTCCAAGTCCCGCGGCACGTTCATCAAGGCGCGTACATATCTCGACAATCTGAACCCTTCGTACCTTCGCTATTACTACGCGGCAAAACTGGGCCCTACCATCGAAGACATCGATCTCAATCTCGAGGACTTCACTGCACGCGTGAACTCCGATCTCGTCGGCAAGCTCGTGAACATTGCGAGCCGTTGCGCAGGGTTCATTGGCAAGCGCTTTGACGGCAGACTCGCGGACGCATTACCGGAGGCCGCATTATTCTCTGAGTTTGCGAGCGCATCCGAGACAATCGCCAACCATTTTGAACGTCGCGAGTATTCAAAGGCGATGCGCCTCATCATGAGCCTTGCCGACAAGGCGAATCGCTACATCGACGAGCGCAAGCCCTGGACCATGATCAAGAATGAAGAGCAGCTCGACGAGGTCCAGGCTGTTTGTACCCAGGGCCTAAACATGTTTCGCAGCCTGATGATCTACCTGACGCCGGTCATTCCGGCCGTCGCCGAAGATGCGCGCAGGTTTTTAGGTGAAGCGGAATGGACGTGGAACTCGGCCGCCGAGCCGCTGCTCGGCGTTACCATCAACAAATTCAAGCCTCTTTTGACGCGTGTCGAATCGCGACAGGTGGACGATATGATCGCGCAGTCAGAGGAAAGCACTCAGGAGCCCGGGACCGTGGCCGACGACGACACCATCAGCATCGATGAATTCATGAAAATGGATTTGCGCGTTGCGCGAATCGACAAGGCCGAGCTTGTTGACGGAGCCGACAAGCTCCTCGCGCTGACACTCAACGTCGGCGACGCCACACGCCGTGTTTTTGCCGGCATAAAGGAAGCATACGATCCGGAAAGCCTCGTCGGACGACACGTAATCGTTGTTGCCAATCTCGCGCCGCGAAAAATGCGCTTTGGCGTATCCGAGGGCATGGTGCTTGCCGCCGGACCGGGCGGCAAGGACATTTTCTTGTTATCGCCGGACGAGGGCGCTGAGCCTGGAATGCGCGTCACCTGAATCAGGCAAACCATGACAGAACTCATCGTCATTCTTGTTGGCACGGTTCTGGTCAACAACTTCGTGCTGGCTCGATTCCTCGGCCTGTGCCCGTTCATGGGCGTTTCCCGCAATCTCGAAGCCGCAACGGGCATGTCACTTGCGACTGCATTCGTACTGACATTGTCGTCGGCGACAGCTTACCTGCTGCACGAGTACATCCTCGTACCGCTTGACCTGGAGTATCTACGCACTATCAGCTTTATTCTCGTGATCGCCGCCTGTGTGCAATTCACGGAAATCATGGTGCGTCGCCTGAGTCCCTTACTGAACCAGGTACTCGGCATCTTCATACCGCTGATAGCGACGAACTGTGCCGTGCTCGGCGTTGCGCTACTCAACGTGCAACAGTCAAAGGGCTTCGTACAGTCCGTATTTTTCGGATTTGGCGCAGCCGCAGGCTTCGCATTGGTCCTGGTCATGTTTGCGACGATTCGTGAGCGGCTTGATGCGGCCGATATTCCGGCGCCATTCAGAGGCACGGCAATCGCCCTCATGACAGCAGGCATCATGTCATTGGCTTTCATGGGATTCTCGGGCATGGCCCGGCCATGAGGCTTGTTGAGGTGGGCTCGCTGTGGACGGCCGTCCTGACCATCACTTTAATTTCCCTGATCGCCGGACTCGTGCTGAGTTATGCCTACCGGGCCTTGCCAGCCGATTCGCACAGACTCGTCGAGCAGGTCAATGAACTTCTGCCACAAACCCAATGCACACAATGCGGCCATCCAGGTTGCCGGCCTTATGCCGAAGCAATTGTTGACGGTGATGCAGCCATCAACCTGTGCCCTCCCGGCGGAGACGATACGATTCGGCGGCTCGCTGGCCTGCTTGGTAAGGACATTCTTCCACTCGCCGAAGAACCTTTATCGGGACACACGGTTGCCGTCATTGAGGAATCACTGTGCATCGGCTGTACGCACTGCCGTAACGCATGTCCCGTCGATGCGATCGTCGGCGCCGAACAACTTATGCACACGATCATCGAAGCCGAATGCACGGGCTGCGAGTTGTGTGTAGCGCCCTGCCCGGTTGATTGCATCAGCATGAAGAGCCTGTCGTGAGCGCCCCAACGTATGACCTTGGCAAGTTGCATGGCGGATTGCGGTTGCAGGCACACAAGAAGATGTCGACGGCTGAACCGATTCAACACATGCCCGTGCCCAGGCAACTTATCTTGCCGATCACACAACACGCTGGCGACCCGGCACATCCGATCATCGGCATCGGCGAGCGCGTACTCAAAGGACAATTGATAGCGGAACAGGAGGGTTCGCTTGGCGCGCCTGTACATGCGTCATCGTCAGGCAAGATTATCGCCATCGAGCCATGGCCTGTGTCGCGCCGCTATGGCAACAATGCGCCGTGCATCGTCATTGAGTGCGACGGCGAAGATGAGGCCATCAGGGCGGCTGACATTCTGCCAGGCTATGAAACGCTTTCACCGCAGGTCCTCTTAAGCCGGATTCTGCAAGGTGGCATTGTCGGGCTCGGCGGAGCCGTATTTCCAACAGCGCAAAAACTGATGCAGGCGGTAAGCTGTGAGCTCGAATACCTTATTCTGAATGGCGTCGAATGCGAGCCATACATCAGTTGTGACGATGTACTCATGCGGGAGTATGCGCGTGAAGTCATCTGCGGCGCACAGATACTGTTGCATGCTCTCGAACTCGATATCGGCTACATCGTCGTCGAAAGCGACAAGCCTGTTGCTATTCACCGTCTCGGTGAAGTGCTGGCCGAAATCGGCGATGCGCGCATCGTGCTCAAGCAGGTACCGACTATCTACCCGTCCGGGGGTGAGGATCAGTTGGTGCAACTCGTTACGAACAGGGAAGTGCCAAGCGGCGGATTGCCAACCGATGTCGGCTCTCTCGTGCAAAACGTCGGCACAGCCGCCGCTATTCACAACTGGATTGTCAACAACGAACCACTTGTCTCACGAATAAGCACTGTGACCGGCGATGGCGTGGCTCAACCCATGAACGTACAGGCTCGGCTCGGCACGACGATCGCCGATATTGTCGATTTCGCTGGCGGCTATACCGATCGCGCCGAGCAACTCATCATTGGCGGACCAATGACCGGCAAGTCTGTTACGTCGGACCGGGTTCCTCTGGTCAAGGCGACGAACTGCATACTGGTGTTGTCGGAAACGCCGGCCATCAGTGCTGAAATGCCCTGCATCCGTTGCGGTGATTGCGCCGCCGTCTGCCCGATTCAACTTCTGCCACAGCAGTTGTTCTGGTACGCATGCGCCGATAACGAGACGAAGATGCGCAGCTATGGCCTGACGGACTGTATCGAATGTGGTTGCTGTGACCTCGTCTGTCCAAGCCACATTCCGTTGACAGCGGACTTTCGCACAGCAAAGGCCCGAATCCGGGAACTTGCAGACGAGAAAGCGCGTGCACAGCGAGCGCGGCTTCGTTTCGAGACGCGCAACGAACGACTTGAGATGGAACAACAGCTGCGCGACGAACAGTTGGCGCAGCAAAAAGAATCGGCCAGGAAAGCCGGCCCGGACGCAATCGCCGAAATCCTGAAGCGAAAACAAGAGCAGGACGAGGACTGATCGTGGACTTCGTCAGACGGGAAGCCCCTTATCTCGCACCCAGGGCGGATGTTGCGTCGATGATGTTGCAGGTGCTGGTCGCCCTGATTCCGGCGGCCCTTGCACATGTCTGGTATTTCGGTCCGGGTTTCCTCTTCAACCTGGTCGTTGCATCGACATTCTGTGTGGGTGCTGAAGCATTGATGATGCGCGCGCGCGGCCGCGAACCCGGGATCGCCCTGGCCGACTTCAGCGCTCTCGTCACAGCAGCATTGCTGGCTTTCGCGCTACCGTCGCTGACGCCGTGGTGGGTTACGGCGACCGGTTCCCTCTTTGCCATTGCCGTGGCGAAACACCTGTACGGCGGCCTCGGTTTCAATGTGTTTAACCCGGCGATGGCCGGATACATCGTTATTCTCATCGCATTTCCGATGGACTTGAACCTCTGGGTCGCGCCACGAATGGGCGATATCGACTACATCAACCTGACCGTCTTCCAAACCCTCACGTTCACACTGACCGGATCTTTGCCGGAGGCGCTGACTTTCGACTCGATCAGCCGGGCCACTCCGCTCGACGCGATGCAGTCGGGTCTGCATAACATGCGGACATATGCCGAGATTCGAACCAACCCGATGATGGGCGATTTCGGTGGTCGTGGTTGGGAGTGGATTGGCAACTTCTTCGCATTTGGCGGTCTCTGGTTACTCGTCAAGAAAATCATTCGCTGGCAGATCCCGGCCGGCGTGTTTGCCGGCCTGCTGATCCCGGCCGGCCTGATGTACATCATTGCACCAGGGTCGAATGCCAGCCCCGGCTTTCACCTTTTTTCGGGTGCCACGATATTGTGCGCATTCTTCATTGCGACGGATCCGGTTTCGGCCGCGACAAGCCCGAAAGGCCGTTTCATCTACGGCTCCGGCATCGGCTTGCTGATTTTCGCAATTCGCAAGTGGGGTTCGTATGCGGACGGCGTTGCCTTCGCTGTATTGTTGATGAATATGGCGACACCGGCAATCGACTACATCGCGCGGCCGCGCATCGTAGGACATTCACGAAGAAGTGACGTGTCATGAAAGACCTGACAGTTATAAAAACCGGAATGACTCTCGCCCTGATTGCAGCCATCTGTACGACGCTGGTTGCCGCGACCTATCAGTCCACCAAAAGTCGAATTGCAGCCAATGAAAAAGCGTTGCTCGAACAGAGCCTTCAGACCGCTCTGGCAGGTGTGTTTTACGACAGCAGCGTCAGCGAATCTCGCCTTATCTTACAAGCACCGCATGAGCTTCCTGGCAACGATGCAGCAATAATCTACCGTGTTTTCGCCAAAAAGAAGCCGGCTGCGGCGCTGTTTGCTGTTACAGCGCGTGACGGATTCTCCGGTCCAATACGAATACTGCTCGGTGTTGATATCGCCGGCAAGGTCACGGGAGTACGCATTCTCCAGCATCGCGAAACCCCGGGTCTCGGCGACAAGATAGAGTCGGCGCGTTCGGATTGGGTGTTTCAATTCGATGGTCACGCGATTGGCAATCCGGTCCTTACAGCCTGGGCGATCAAGGATGATGGCGGCGACTTTGATCAATTGACAGGCGCATCGGTTACACCGCGAGCTGTCATCAACGCAGTTCGTGACACACTGGTCTACTTCGACGCTAATCGTGACGAGATCTTCTCGCTTCCGGCAACTGAGGAAAGCGAATGACATCCGGCGGACTCATCGAGCGAATGCAAACAGGCCTGTGGACGGAGAACCCCGGACTCGTGCAGTTACTCGGCTTGTGCCCGTTGCTGGCCGTCACAACGACTTTCGTCAATGGTCTTGGCCTCGGGATCGCCACACTTCTTGTTTTGACATGCTCGAATGCCCTCGTGTCCGCAACCCGCCGTTGGATCAAACAGGAAATTCGTATTCCTGTATTTGTCTTGATCATCGCGAGCCTCGTCACGTGCGTTGAGCTGATCTTCAAGGCCTGGTTTCCGACCCTCGATCGCTCGCTCGGCATCTTCATCCCACTGATCGTTACAAACTGCGCCATTGTTGCTCGTGCAGAAGTCTTCGCGTCACGCAATCCCATTGGTGCCAGCATTGCTGATGGAATCGGTATGGGCGCCGGATTCGCCATGTTGCTCATGGCCATCGGCGCTTTTCGCGAGTTGGTTGGTCAAGCGTCTATCTTTTCGCGCCTCGACATGCT
>Ga0255046_10000025_pt1 | contig 27369 bp, 24 predicted proteins | sample BC1_12_27_MG_FD_183632 | JGI IMG/M metagenome (GOLD analysis project Ga0255046, IMG submission 183632) | Seawater microbial communities from Strait of Georgia, British Columbia, Canada - BC1_12_27 | ecosystem: Environmental > Aquatic > Marine > Strait | place: Canada: British Columbia...
ATGCTGCACATGGAGATTGTGCAGGAACGTCTGGAGCGTGAATATGATATCGAATTGATTACGACAGCGCCGACCGTCATCTTCGAGGTTGTCGACAGCACCGGTAACGTTATCCGTGTCGATAATCCGTCCAGACTTCCTCCTGCCAATGAGATTAGCGAACTTCGCGAACCTATCATCACCGCAAACATCCTTGTGCCCGAGAAGCACGTTGGCGCGGTCATCAAGCTCTGTATTGAGAAACGCGGCGCGCAGAAGCACCTTCGTTATCTCGGTAGCCAGGTGTCGCTCGAATATGAGATACCGCTGGCGGAAGTCGTAATCGATTTTTTTGACAAACTGAAATCAGTCAGTCGCGGTTACGCATCGTTCGAGTATCATTTTGAGCGCTTCGAGCCGGCATCACTTGTGCGACTCGATGTACTGATCAACCGAGAGCGTGTCGATGCATTGTCAGTTATTGTGCACAGGGCCAACGCTCAATCTCGCGGCCGCGATCTCGTGGAGCGAATGCGCGAATTGATCCCGCGGCAGATGTTCGATGTTGCGATTCAGGCCGCTGTTGGCAACCAGGTTATTTCGCGCAGCACGGTCAAAGCATTGCGCAAGAATGTCACGGCCAAATGCTACGGTGGCGATGTCTCGCGCAAACGCAAGCTGTTGGAAAAACAAAAGGCCGGCAAGCGCCGCATGAAACAGGTAGGATCCGTTGAGATTCCGCAGGAAGCATTTCTGGCAGTACTGCGCGTCGATAAGTGAGAACATTGATTTGAGTATAAACCTTGCATTGATACTAACCGTCCTGACGTTGCTGACCGGTGTCGTTGTGGCGATTGACAAGTTCATTTGGCAGCGCAGTGATGAAGAGGGCGGCGGCTCGGTCAGTCTGCAGACCCTCGTTGAGTACTCGCGGTCGTTTTTTCCTGTGCTCCTTTTTGTGTTGGTTATTCGTTCCTTCGTATTCGAACCTTTTCGGATTCCATCCGGTTCCATGATGCCGACGTTACTGCAGGGGGACTTCATTTTCGTTACGAAGTACTCCTACGGCTTAAGACTTCCCGTCACCGAAACAAAAGTCATTGCAACGGGCAGCCCCGAACGTGGTGACGTGGTTGTGTTTCGCTTGCCATCGGACCCGAGCGTCAATTACATCAAACGCGTGGTCGGTTTGCCCGGCGATGAAATCAGTTACGAACGTCACCGACTCGTGATCAACGGCGTGCAGGTGAATCTGGAAGAACACCCCGATGCCACTGCCATGGATCCGCGATTTGTTGAGCAACTCGGTGACCGACGACATGAAATCCTGATTGCGAATTCGGCGTATTTGGTGCGCGACGGCGTCTACCGGGTGCCGGAAGGGCATTACTTCGTAATGGGCGACAATCGCGATAACAGCCGCGACAGCCGGTTCATTGGCGCAATACCCGAAACGCACCTTGTAGGAGAGGCAGTACGCATCTGGATGCATATAGACGGCCTCACCTGGCCGCGCTGGGAACGTATCGGCCACAAGATCCAATAATGTGGTGCAAGTCACTGAATCGGTAATTGAAATTGCGCTAAATTAAGTGTGATTATTCGCTGGAGGCGGTACGCGTCTTGAGGTACGGAGAATTCACTATGAACGGCATACTACGATCACCGCACGGTCGGGAACGGCGCCAGACCGGTACTACGACGCTCGCGTACATCATGCTCCTGGCGTTGATTGGCATCTTCGCTTTTGCGGCGCTTCGCCTTACTCCGGTATACCTGAACTACATGAAGGTCATCGGAGTCGTTGATGGTGTGGTCGAGGAGTTCGACGGCCAGAATCCGACCCGCGCAGTTATCCGCAATTCAGTGTCACGTCGATTTAATGTGGAAAGTGTTTCTGTCATTGACTGGCGAAATATCACAATTACAGCTGTGAGCGGCGGCTTCGAAGTTGCAGCAATTTATGACCATCCGGCGCCATTCATTGGTAACATTTCCTTTCTAGTGCACTTTGACAAGACCGTCATCGTACGTCGTTAACGCTGCAGGCAGCCGCGACGGATCGAGCGCGGGACAAAACTGACGAGCGATAGTGTTAAGCAAAGCCGAGACGTGGCTCAAAAACTCGCTGGATTTCCAATTCAACGATGTGCGACTGCTTGAGCAGTCACTAACTCACCGCAGCGCGCCTGGTGACAATAACGAACGTCTCGAGTTTCTCGGCGACGCGGTGCTCGATTTCGTGATTTCTGAAGTGGTCTTTCGTGCGTATCCTTTTGCGCCGGAAGGCGATCTGAGTCGCCTGCGAGCGTCATTAGTCAAAGACACGACACTGTCTGAGCTTGCTGCTGATCTTGGGCTTGGTGAACACCTGATTCTGGGCAGTGGTGAACGCAAAACCGGCGGCCACCGTCGAGAGTCCATTCTTGCGGATGCACTTGAGGCAATATTCGGTGCTGTTTTTCTTGATGCAGGTTTCGAGGCCGCATGGAAGGTCATTGAGCGCTCATTCGGTGAGCGCCTGCACAACTTCCCGTCCATCGAGGAACTTCGCGATCCGAAAACACGTCTGCAAGAGTGGCTGCAAGCGCGGCAGAAGGGCCTGCCAATCTATGAACTTGTCAAGGTGAGCGGTCAGGCTCATCTCCAGACATTTGAGGTTACTTGCAGCGTGAGCGGAGTAGAAGAGGCAACAAGCGGCAATGGCACTACGCGCAGAAATGCAGAACAGGAATCGGCTGCGGCAATGTTAGTAATGCTGACCGACAGCAGCGACGCATGAGTGCCATGCGTTGTGGATTCGTCGCGGTCGTTGGTCGGCCGAATGTTGGCAAGTCGACGTTGATCAATGCTGTCATGGGAATGAAAGTCAGCATCGTTACGGCGAAGCCGCAGACGACCAGACACCGTATCTTGGCTGTACATACTACGGATGAAGTGCAGATCGTATTTGTGGACACCCCGGGCCTGCATCGCAAGGCTGCCAAAGCTATAAACCGCATGATGAATCGCACTGCAGCGAGTGCTCTTGCCGATGCAGATCTTGTTTTGTTTGTTTCCGAAGCCGGGCGATGGACAGATGAAGACGGTGACGTACTGCGGCGGCTACAGTCGATTTCGGTACCCGTGGTGGCGGTTCTCAACAAAGTCGATCTTGTGCATCCCAAGGAAAAACTCCTCGAGGCGATTGCGGAAATTGCCAAGCGACACAAATTCGCCGAAATACTCCCGCTGTCGGCAAGAAAGCAGGACAAACTCGATACCCTGTTGACCATGATCCCGAATTATCTGCCTGAGTCACCGCAGCTTTTTCCGGATGACATGCGAACAGATCGCAGTATCGAGTTTCAAACCGCAGAGGTCATTCGCGAAAAATTGACCTTGTCGCTGCATCAGGAAGTACCTTACGGGCTGACCGTGCAGATCGAGAATTTCGAGACTGACGATGGAAGAACTGCGATTAGCGCCATCATCTGGGTCGAACGCGATAGTCAAAAAGGTATTGTCGTTGGCAAAGGCGGCGGTGTATTGAAGCGGATTGGCAAGGCAGCAAGGCTGGAACTCAAGGAGCGGCTCGGTCATCCTGTCCATCTCGAACTGTGGGTTAAGGTCAAAGATAACTGGGCGGACAGCGAGAAGGATTTATTACGTTTGGGTTATAGTGATCCAACAAGGTGATATTGTTGAGTTCAGAGCTACCTGGATGATCCAAGACAAGGCGCAGTCCGAAGGAAATGGTGGGCCCTTTTCAAGGACTGCAACGCCGTATGGGATCATCCAGGTAGCTCCCTTCGGGCGAGCCGTGAAGCGGTCGTCCGAGGTGTTGTGCCTCTTGGCAAGGACGCGCCATTGCCGGCGAGGCACGCCTAGCGGTCAACCGCTTCACGACTCGCTGAACGCATCAATATCACCTTGTTGGATCACCGCCCTAGTGATCCAACGACGATGACAACTCATCGGCGAGTCCAGCAGCAAGCCGCGTTCATTCTCCACCATCGGCCATTTCGCGACACCAGCCAGATTCTTGATGTAATTAGCCGCGACCACGGCAAGCTCGCAGTTGTGGCAAAAGGTAGTCGTGGTGCCCGTTCTCGCCTGAAGGGGATTTTGCGGCCGTTTATGCCGTTGTCGATCTCGTGGGTTATTAAGTCCGACCTGGGGACATTAACCGGCGCAGAGGTTTTGGGGAGGCCGCTTCGCCTGTCAGGCGATGCCTTGCTCTCCGGGTACTACGTCAATGAGCTCATTCTGCATTTCCTGCATCGACACGATCCACAGCCGGGCGTATTCGATGTGTACGGACAGACCATCCGGGCATTAGCATCCGCCGATGCGGAGATCGCGCCATGTTTGCGGCAATTCGAAGTCGAACTGCTGCGCCAGGTTGGCTACGCACTCAATCTTGATCACGAATACGGGTCGAACAATGAACTCGATGCAGATCAGTACTATGAATATCGGGTTGAACAGGGCTCCGTGGCTGTCAGTCGGAGTGAGGGTCCGCTGGTGTTCAAAGGCGATACGCTGACCGCGATCTCAGAGCAGCGTTTTACGGAACCTGACGTTCTGCGAGCCGCGAATCGGCTGTTGCGGGACGTCATCTCTTTTCACCTGGACGGCAAAGAACTAAAAAGTCGCAAGGTGCTACTCGATATCCATCGACTGAAATAGCAGTAGATCAGTCCTAAGTCCGACAGGCTGCTAGAATACCCGAATGACCTCAAGTCCATTGCATCTCGGCGTCAATATCGATCATGTGGCGACATTGCGTCAGGCGCGAGGTACGCCGTATCCACGTCCTTTCGAGGCTGCGCTTCTAGCCGAGCAAGCGGGTGCCGACAGCATTACCGTTCATCTGCGTGAGGATCGCCGCCACATCCAGGATGTTGATCTTGTGCAGATAAAGGACGTGATGCGCACGCACATGAACCTTGAGATGGCCGTTACCGAAGAAATGCTCGGTATTGCGGCCAGAATTCAGCCTTCCGACTGCTGCCTCGTGCCGGAAAGCCGGGAGGAACTCACGACTGAAGGTGGTCTGGACGTTGTCAGCCAGCAAGACAAGGTGCGCGATGCTTGCGCACGCCTTGCTGAATTCAATATCCGGGTTTCGCTATTTATCGACCCGGACCCTGCGCAACTTGATGCTGCTGTCGCTGTTGGTGCACCGGTCGTTGAATTACACACCGGCAGTTTTGCGGATGCGGGCGGCGACGAACAGCGCAAGGAGCTCGAACGGGTTGTTACAGCGGCGGAACATGCCGACAAAATCGGACTGACTGTTCATGCTGGACACGGACTCCATTACGGCAACGTCGACGCAATAGCAGCGATCGATTCAATTATTGAACTCAACATTGGTCATGCCATTATTTCTCGCGCCATTTTCGATGGACTTTCGGCTGCTGTCCGCGACATGAAAACCCGGATGACGGACGCGCGCTCCGGATAGGGCCTGGCAAGGCGAATATTTGCAATGCACTGTTTTTCATTTGATATCGAGACCGTTCCTGATGTCGAGTTCGGACGTCGCATGTGGAATCTCGAAAGCGTGTCCGACGAGGATGTCGCTACCGCAATGACATTCAAGCAGTTGCAGAAGAGCGGGCGGGATTTTCTACCATTGCATCAACATCGCATTGTTGCGATTTCAGTTGCGTTGCGTACCGGCGACAGTTTTCGTGTCTGGAGTCTCGGGGACGAGGATTCTGATGAGGCAGAACTCGTACGCCGGTTCTTCGATGGGATCGATCGCTATACGCCTGATCTGATCTCGTGGAATGGTGGGGGATTTGATTTGCCGGTCCTGCATTATCGGGCGCTGAAAAACGGGATTCGGGCATCACGTTACTGGGAGACCGGCGACTCAGACCGCGATTTCAAGTGGAATAACTACCTGAGCCGATTTCACTCACGGCACACAGACCTCATGGATGTGATCGCCGGCTATCAGCCGCGCGCGAGCGCCAGCCTCGATCAAACAGCAGTACTGCTGGGATTCCCGGGTAAGCTGGGTATGAGCGGGGACAAGGTCTGGGACAAGTTCAAGCAAGGCGGTATCCGGGAGATTCGCGATTATTGCGAAACGGATGTTCTGAACACCTGGCTGATTTATCTGCGGTTTGAGCTGATGCGCGGCAACCTCGACGACACTGATCTGGAACGTGAATATGAGCTTGTACGAACCACACTCAAGTCGCTGCAGCAGCCACACCTGAACGAGTTCCTGGAAGCCTGGCATTGAGGTCCATCAATATCACCTTGTTGGGTCACCAGTGACCCGCCGCCGTCGTCGCGAGCCGGAGACGGCGCTAATCACGTCTGTCACGCATGACGGTCGTGGCATTGCCGCGATAGAAGGCAAGAAAGTATTTGTCTCCGGGGCTCTTCCGGGCGAGAAAGTTCGCTTTCAGCGTCGTAAGTCCCGGCGCAACTTCGATGAAGCCGAGTTGCTCGACATTCTCGAGGCCTCCCCTGACCGTATCGACGCGCGTTGCGGTGTTTTCGGTCGTTGTGGCGGATGTGCGTTACAACACGTTTCCGACGAGCAGCAGCGGCAAATAAAGGTGCAGACTCTGCAGGACAACCTGGAACGTATTGGGCGCGTCACCCCCGACCGCTGGCTTGATCCGCTAACAGGGCCAGTATGGAATTATCGACGTCGTGCACGACTGGCAGTCAAGCATGTTCATGCGAAGGGCAGGGTGCTCGTCGGATTCCGCGAGCGGCATACGTCCTACATCACTGACATGCATCGCTGCGAAATCCTTGCCGAGCCTGTCGATGCCATGATCGACCCGCTTAGCGAATTAATTGGTGCCTTGACGATTCGGGCACGGCTGCCGCAAGTAGAAATTGCTGTGGCCGATAATGCCGTTGCATTGGTGTTCAGGGTGCTTGATGCGCCTTCTGACGAAGACGAGGCTCTACTGCGCTCATTCGGCGAGAATAACGACGTGCGGATATATCTGCAAACCGGCGGTCCTGATTCGATCGCATTGTTGTTTCCGGAATCGACGGCGGAACCGCTGCACTATGATTTGTCTGACTGCGATGTGCGCATTGCGTTCGACGCGGCGGGTTTCGTCCAGATTAACAGCGAGATAAATCGCCGCATGGTGAACCTGGCTGTCGACCTGCTCGATCCCGGCCCGAATGACCGCGTTCTGGACCTCTACTGTGGAATCGGCAATTTTTCACTACCGCTCGCCCGTCATGCAGGTACTGTGCTTGGTGTCGAAGGCGATGCAATGCTCGTCAAAGCGGCAAGCGATAACGCGACATTGAACGGCATGAGTAACGTCTTGTTCCGGCAGGCGGATCTGAGTGCGATCGATGGCTCAGAGGCCTGGATCCAGGAAGGCTGGGATCGTGTGCTGCTGGATCCGGCGCGCAGCGGGGCCGCGGAAATCGTCGCGCATATTGCCAGCATTGGGCCGCAGCGTATTGTGTATGTGTCCTGCCATCCCGGCACCCTGGCGCGGGACGCCGGCGCACTGGTCAATGAAAAGGGCTACCGATGCGAGGCGGCAGGCATCATAGACATGTTTCCACATACGGCGCATGTTGAGTCGATAGCAGTGTTTGATAAATAATTAAGTTTCAATTATTTATGTAGTTTTTTGTAGAATCACTATTATGTCTCTTGGACCAGTGATGCTCGACATAGAGGGTGTAACGCTGACGCCAGCGGACCGCGATCTGCTGCGCGAGCCCGCCGTCGGCGGGGTCATCCTGTTTACCCGCAATTATGTGTCGCCCGATCAGATTGCTGATCTCGTTGCCGAGATTCGAGCCCTCCGAACGCCCCCTTTACTCATTGCCGTGGATCACGAAGGAGGCCGGGTGCAGCGATTCCGCGAGGGGTTCAGTGCGATTCCGGCGATGCGCCATCTCGGCCACGAGTACGACGCCGATCGCGATGTGGCCATTAATCTCGCGCGCCAGGCGGGCTGGCTGATTGCATCGGAGCTTCGCGCGGCTGGCATCGATTTGTGTTTTGCACCGTGCGTGGATCTTGATTGGGGCGTCAGCGAGGTTGTCGGTGACCGGGCATTTCACAAGCAGCCCGATACCGTCGGTGAATTAGCGGCGGCGTTCTCACGCGGATTGCGAAGCGCAGGCATGGCGGCTGTGGCAAAACACTTCCCAGGTCATGGTGCCGTAGTTGCCGATTCCCATCTGCAGTTACCAGTAGATAGACGCGATTATGGAAATCTACTCGATGACATGCGGCCCTACGAAAAGTTGATCAGCAACGGGCACGTCGCCGGTGTCATGCTTGCACATGTCATTTATCGTGAAATGGACGACATGCCGGCCGGGTTTTCCAAATTCTGGATCGGGCGCGAATTACGATCAAGGCTGAACTTCGGCGGTGCCGTGTTCTGTGACGATCTGAGTATGAAGGCAACAGGCGCCTACGGGTCCATGCGGCGGCGCGCAAAGCGTGCGCTGGATGCGGGTTGCGATATGGTGCTGGTCTGCAATGATCGCCGTCGGGCCGAGCAGGCCGTGCAGGCGCTTAACGAATATTCAAATCCATTGTCGCTGGTGCGCCTTGCCCGGTTACATGGTACGGGGCATGTCCTGCGAGAATCCCTGCGCGCCAGCGAAGACTGGCAGCAGGCAAATGCGGCGCTGGCTCACGGGAGTGAGCGGCCACAACTGGAGCTTGATGCATGAGTGTGCGATTCGCGATCATCGTCGGCAGTGGATTCGATGCTTTCGGTGACAACGGTGAGGTTCACGCCCTTACAACCCGCTTTGGCGCGCCGTCTGCAGATATTCGGCAAACAGATTTCGATGGCAGCTCCGTATTCGTTCTGCCACGCCACGGCGATGACCACACCTTGCCGCCGCACGTCATCAACTACAGGGCGAATCTGCTGGCGCTCAAGGAACTCGGTGCTGAGGTTGTTATCGCACTCAATACTGTCGGCGTAGTGTCCGACAAGCGAGAGCCGGGCCAACTCGCGGTCCCTGACCAGATCATCGATTACACTTGGGGTCGGGCGCATTCGATTTACGATGAGGAAATCGCCGACTTTGCGCACATCGAATTTACGGAGCCGTTTGCGCCTTCAGTCCGGGAGGCGCTCCTGGCGGCCGCAGATGCAGCTGGTGTCGACTGCTTCGATGGCGGAGTATATGCAGCGACTCAGGGCCCACGGCTCGAATCGGCTGCTGAGGTCGATCGCCTGGAACGTGATGGGGCGGACTATATCGGCATGACGGCCATGCCAGAGGCGAGCCTCGCCCAAGAGCTCGAGCTTGACTATGCTTGCCTGTCGTTGATCGTCAATCGCGCCGCCGGCCGCGGTGAAATGCCTATACACGAAGACGTTGAGTCCAGTACGCTGGCGGCCAGAATACAAGCCATGCAGATGCTCAAGCAGTTCTTCAGGCCACGCTGATGTCCATTGATCGGAATTTCCTCGAACAAGTTATTGAGGCGTCAGCTGAGCCACTGATCATCGTTCGTGTCGATCATCCCGACTGGCCTGTTGTGCTGAGTAATGGAGCTTTTGAAGCGATCAGCGGCGAGGACGCGCGCAAGAGGCCTTTTGCCGAAGTCACCGAGCAACTCGTCGGCAGGGAGCTCGCGCTCGAGATATCCGAGACACTGCGTTCGCGACAGGAAACCAGTTTTCCGGTGGAGCTGGCAGGTCGCGAGTATCTGCTTGTCTTGAAGCCGTTGCTATTGCCAAATGAGAAGGACGCCCGTTTCTATGTTGCCTATTGGCGCGGCACTGGTGGTTCAGGAGCCATTGCTGGCAGCGACATGCATCATGCCCTGCTCAATGCGAAGAGACGCATTCGGGATTTGTCGCGAGATGATCCGGTTACCGGCCTGTTGAATGGCAAGGCATTTCGTGAAGTTCTTGACCACGACTGGGCAGTGGCAGCAAGAGAGAAAAGCACGCTGGCCCTCGTCGTGTTCACCGTCGACGAATTTGACGCCTATATGGATGTATTTGGCCGACATGCGGCGGATTCGTGTCTGCGACGCGTCGGTCGGGCAGTGCGCCGATGTCTGCGGCGTGCGAGCGATGTCGTGGGCAGACTTGATGGCGCCCAACTGATCGTCTTGTCACACGCGTCCGATGAGGATGGTGTTCGGGAATTTGCATCGCGAATTTCTACCGCGGTTCGCGAACTTGGACTGCATCATCCGCGCTCGACAGTCTCCAAGTTTGTAACTGTCTCGTTTCGCATCGGTGTGGCCAACGCCGCCGCGGACAAGCGCAAGGCCGGGGATTTCTTAGATGCGTTATTGTCCGGAAAAGCTGACTAGCCCGGATAATTCACCAGTTCGCCACGTTCTCGCTTAGTCTTTGATCGTCTTACGAATTTTCTGTTTTCGGAAATAGACACCGTTATTCCACTCAATCAGAAAATCCGTCAGCCGATCAGATCCTTAACCGATTTTACGCGCCAACTGGTGAAATATCCGAGCTTGCGGATCCGGCAGTTCGTCTTCGCCAAACTCGTCGTCTTCATCTTCTTCGACCCGCGTGATCTTTGCGAGTACGCCAAATTTCGGATGATCGAAATAACGTAGCTCGCCATTCTTGACGATCCTGTTCTCCTGAATGAGATACCGCACCGGCAGGGGTGCCAGATCGACATGATCGTCAATTCGCGGTCGGGCGTCACCGAAGTCAAAAAAAGAGTCATCGACAAAGACTGCCTCATCGATTTCTACCGGGGCATCGAGCGCCAGATCGACTACGAGGTGCAAATAGCGACTCAGGTACAGCCGAAATGTTCCATTCAGGCCGTCGGGCGGCTCTCCCAGCGTACGCAGCTCAATGGGTGACGTTTCCTCTTCGGGGTAGGTGGGCTGTGTCCAGCCAACATGCAATATTGTCTCGTATGCATCGAGTAGCTCGAACTGCCTGGCGGCATCCCCCAGTATGAGTTCTTCTTCCGTCAACAACACCAGCCCGAATTCGCTTTCCTCCACCTCGGCATCTACTTCCTCGACGGTGAATTCATCCTCAACGGCATCGACATGCTTGATGTCTCCGGCCTCTTCATCGGTCAGGAGGTCTTCTTCGGCCGGCGGTTCGTCAGGGAAAAACAACTCGCTGCCAACAGAAACCTCCTCCTCGTAAGAAAAGACAATGACTTCGACTGTGTAACGGCGTACTTCTTCTTCCTCGACGTTCTCTTCTGGAGACTCTTCTTGTGCCACGGCGGTCGCGAGACTCAGCGCCGAAATCAGTACTGTCGCGATTCTCTTCATCACTCTTTTGTTAGCATTACTCATCGTCATCCGGCCAACACTGTTGATTCTCTTACTGCAAGTTGATCCAGTAGTTTCTCGATGCTGCGGAAGCGGTTCTCAATATCGCCAAGTTCCTGGCGGAACTGCAGCCGATGCGAACCCTGCAACTTGAATGTCTGGCTGTCATTCTGCACTAATTGCACGAGTGCAACAGGGTCAATGTGGCTCTGCCGTCCGAAAACGAGGTAGCCGCCGTTGTCTGCAGCATCGATTTTTTCAATACCGAGCGCGGTTGCCGTTTGCTTTGCCGCAGCGATGCGCATGAGATTCCTGGCGGCGACCGGCAGCAGACCGAAGCGGTCGATCAACTCCACCTGAAGTTCGCGCAAATCTTCGTGGGACTCCGCACCCGAAATACGTTTGTACAGAATGAGCCGCAAGTGCACATCGGGGACGTAATCATCCGGCAACAGCGCCGCAACGTGCAGATTGATATCGACACCGGCATCGAGAGGTCCGTCGAGGTTTGGTTCCTTGCCGGCCCGCAGCGAGTCGACCGCTCGACCGAGCAGTTCGGTGTAGAGAGAGAAGCCGATTTCCTGAATTTGTCCACTCTGGGTATCACCGAGCAATTCACCGGCACCGCGAATTTCAAGATCGTGAGTTGCGAGCGTAAAACCGGACCCCAGGTCTTCAAGCGAGTCGATCGCCTCGAGCCGTTTTATTGCATCCGCCGTCATTGCAGCCTTCGGCGGTGCGACAAGGTACGCATATGCCCGGTGATGTGAACGGCCGACCCTGCCGCGAAGTTGATGCAATTGTGCGAGTCCGAAGCGATCGGCGCGATTAATAATGATCGTATTTGCGGTCGGAACATCGATGCCGCTCTCGACAATCGTTGTGCAAAGTAGAATATTGAAGCGCCGATGATAGAAATCGAGCATGACGTGTTCGAGTTCACGCTCTGGCATCTGGCCATGACCGACGCGAATCTTGGCTTCGGGAACCAGTTCTGTAAGCCACTCGCCGATTCGACCAATGTCCTCGACCCGGTTGTGAATAAAGTAGACCTGTCCGCCGCGCATGATTTCTCTCAGGCAAGCTTCGCGAACCAGCACATCATTCCACTCAGTGACAAAAGTCTTCACTGCAAGTCGTTCTGCCGGCGGTGTGGTGATCAGGGACATGTCGCGAATGCCGCCAAGCGCCATGTTCAGCGTTCTGGGAATCGGTGTGGCAGTCAGCGTTAGCACATCGATCTCGCTTCGCAGGGACTTGATCGCTTCCTTGTGCCGCACACCGAAACGATGTTCTTCATCGATGATTACGAGGCCGACATCCCTGATGTCTTTTGTATGCTGCAGCAGGCGGTGTGTGCCGATGACGATGTCGACGGTACCTGAACGCAGGCCTTCGACAATCGATTTCACTGCTTTCGGTGATTGAAATCGTGACAGCACTTCAACACGCACCGGCCATTCTGCGAAACGATCGTTGAAAGTCTGGCCGTGCTGCTGTGCGAGCAGTGTGGTAGGAACGAGAATCGCAACCTGTTTGCCACCATGCACGGCGGCAAAGGAGGCGCGCAGCGCAACCTCGGTTTTGCCGAAACCGACGTCGCCGCAAACGACACGATCCATCGGTTGGTCCGACGCCAGGTCTTCGAGGACCTCATCGATGGTTCGCGCCTGGTCGTCCGTAGCGTCGAACGGAAAGGCACCCTCAAAGGCGCGATAGTCGGCCTCTGGCCACCTGAAGCGGTGGCCCAGGCGTGTCGCTCGCCGCGCATAAATGTCAAGGAGTTCGGCTGCAACGTCGCGAATCTTGCGGGTGGCGCGCTTTCGGGCCTTGGCCCACTGATCGCTCCCCAGCCGATGGAGCGGCGCGTTGTCAGCCGCAGCACCCGTGTAGCGTGAAATGAGTTCCAGCGAATGCACAGGAACGTACAGCTTGTCGCCATCAGCGTACTCGAGTTCGAGAAATTCCGCTGCAATGCCCCCGGCCTCGAGTGTCGTAAGGCCAAGGTAACGGCCGACACCGTATTCTGCATGTACGACCGGAGAGCCTTGCTCGAGGTCATTGAGCTGCCGGATGATGGTCTCAGGATCGCGCTCGATCCGGCGACGGCGGCTCCGTTGGTGCACGCGCTCGCCGAAGAGTTGTTGTTCACCAATGATCGCAATTCCGGCGTCCGGGAGCAGTACGCCGTTTTCTATAGGAGCAATGGCGACACCTGCCCGATGCTTGCTGGCAGAGAAGGCCGCCCAATCGTCAACACGGCCCAGGTCGAGATGCCGTCCGGCCAGCATTTCGAAGACCTGTTCGCGACGGCCGGCGGAATCACTGGTAAACAAAACGCGTCCATCAAAGGAGTTGAGGAACTGCATCAACGCACCAGCTGCGTCTTCATAACGAGCCTCGATCTTCAGTGCGGGTGGCATCCGGGTAGGCAGATTGTGATTGTCCCGGTGGTCTGCGAGTGACTGTGCCGAATAACGAATTTGCCGAGAGCCCGCAAGCGCGGACAAGGTTGTTTCGGGTGTATTGAAGGTCTCTTCAGGTGACAGTATGGGTCGCTCGGGGTCGAGTCTGCTGAGCTCATACCGCTCCTCGATCTCAGCCCATGTACGCTCCAGAATTGACTTGAGACCCTGCGGCGCGAGCACCACGCATCCTTCCGGCAGATAGTCGATCAGGCTTGCCGTTGAGTCGAAGAACAGCGGCAGGTAGTACTCGATACCGCCATGCGCGATCCCGTCCGATACTTCGCGATAGACACGCGATCGCGAAGGCTGGCCCTCGAAGCGTTCACGGTATTTCTCCCGAAACGATTTGCTTGAATTTGCATCCAGCGGTATCTCTCGAGCCGGTAAGACATCGACGGAATCGACAATGTCCCCGGACAGTTGAGTCTCGGCCGAGAAACAGCGCATTGACTCGATATCGTCGTCGAAGAAGTCGACGCGAATTGGCTCGCTCGATCCCATCGGAAAGATATCGATCAGAGATCCACGGACCGCGAATTCGCCATGCTCGCTGACCTGAGGTACGCGGAGATAGCCGGCAGATGACAAGGCATCGATGAATGCCTCTCTTGGCAGCGTTTGCCCGGTGGCCAAAGACAGCGAACGGGCGGCGACGTAGTCAACCGGTGGTAAGCGCTGCAAAAGTACCGGAGCCGATGCGACGACAATGCCGGATCGCATGTCATTTAGCATCGCAAGAACGGACAGACGCTCCGAAATGATGTCCTGGTGAGGTGAAAAACTGTCCCACGGCAGTGTTTCCCATTCGACAAAATGGTGTACGTCGACCTCGTCGGCCGAAAAAAATCGAATTTCAGATTCAAGTTGGTCGGCTTGCCGCGGATCGTCCGCGAGGACCAACAGCGGCACATCGATTTTCGCTGCCAGTTCGGCAGCGGCAAGTGCAGCGCTTGCACCGACGAGCCGTCCCCAGCCGCAACTGTGGCCCGGTTGTGGTGGTAGCAAGGTCGCAGGAATGAGGAGAGGTTTGTGAGCCACAAGCATCGTTGTCGAATTAGCGGCTCGGAATTATCACACAGATGTACTCGTTGGAGCGCTCCAACGGAAAACGCCCGGGCAGTCGCCTGCCCGGGCGCTCTCACAAAATGCTCAGCTTTTCTGGTCGCGCCTGATGACAGCGTGAATTACGCGATCGTATTCGAAGAAAACGACGAAATCCTTGTATACCCATCTGGAAATCGGTGGGTCACCTACCGGCGCTACCTTGTCTTCCGGCGCACCGAATGTGGACTCGACGTTTGCCGCCGTCGTACCGCTGGCAGGCCGGGCAGCGCTGGAATCCGGCGCCACACCATCCATATCCAGTGTATCGGCGGCCGCGGTGCCGAAAGCACCGAGAAACAGCGCGAAAACAGTCAATATCCGCAGCTTGGTCATCACAGCTCCTCCTACAATTGTTTTCGACTATATCACTGTAATTCATGCCAAAAAACAATTGAATTCAAAGGTTTCCAGACTTCTCCGAAATCTGTGAATCACGTCACGAATTTTCCTTCGAACAAGATGTGGTTTAATGCGTGGCGATGATCAACCCCGTTGAACTGTTTATCGGGCTTCGCTATCTCCGGGCGAAGCGCCGCACCCGATTTGTGTCCTTTATCACGCTGATATCGCTGCTCGGCATTGCGTTAGGCGTCGCCGCACTGATCGTGATCCTGTCTGTGATGAACGGCTTTGAAGGCGAGCTGCGGTCGCGGCTGCTCAGCATGTCAGCGCACGGCTATGTCACCGGGTCCGGTGGCGTGACGCGGGACTGGCGCAGCCTTGTTAATGAGGTCGTTGCAGAGCCCGGGGTAGCTGCCGCCGCACCGTTTGTCCAGATGGAGGGCATGATTCAATCCGGACGTGATCTTCAGGCCGTGCTGGTGCACGGCGTCGATCCGGCTTTTGAGGGAGCTCTTTCGGGCGACATGATCAATCTGATCGAGGGTGATCTCAGGAATCTGCAAGCGGGAAGTCGTAACGTCATTCTTGGGCGCTTGCTCGCACTGGATCTTGGCGTTCGAATTGGTGATGGCGTCGTACTTCTGATTCCCCGACCGGTGGGGGACGGCACGCTTGAACCCGTGCTCGAACGTTTTGTGCTGCGCGGTGTATTCGAAGCGGGATTGCAGGATCATGACAGCCTACTCGCCCTGGTTAATGCACGTGACGCTGCCAGCATCCTCGCAATCGGCGACGAAATGACGGCAGTACGATTTCGGGCCGACGACGTAATGGCTGCACCGGCGATTTCCCGCAGCTTGAGCGAGCGTCTTGGTGACGAGTTCATCACCAGCGACTGGACCATCGAAAATGCCAGCTACTTTCGAGCGATTCGACTCGAGAAGATGATGATGTCCCTGATCCTGTCGCTGATTATTGGCGTCGCAGCGTTTAATATCGTCGCGAGTCTGGTCATGGTTGTGACTGATAAGACCAACGACATCGCGGTGCTGCGGACGCTGGGCATGAAATCAGCTGGCGTCGTTCGTGTGTTCTTCGTGCAGGGTGCTGTAATCGGTTGGGCCGGCGTGTTTATCGGCGTTCTTCTGGGCATCCTCGTTGCTGTCAATGTGCCGGTCATCGTGCCAGTGCTGGAGCAATTGCTCGGTTTTCAGATCATGCCCGGTGACGTCTACTACGTGACCCGGATTCCGTCCGAACTCGAAACTGCCGATGTTGTCACAATCGCCGTCGCAGCCTTTGTCCTGACGTCGCTGGCAACTCTTTATCCGGCAAGGCGGGCAGCATTGGTCAATCCGGCTGTTGCTTTGCGATACGAGTAGATGAGCCGGCACTTCGAATTCTGGATCGGCAAGCGGTACGTTCGTTCGCGTAGTGCCAATCGTTTCGTGTCGCTTATCTCGGCCATTTCGATGTTGGGCATTGCGATCGCCGTTGCCGTCCTGATTCTGGTGCTATCGGTAGTCAATGGTTTTGAACGCGAACTGCAGGATCGACTACTTGCCATGACGGCACACGCGAGCATTGAAAATATCGATGGCCGAATGGTCGATTGGGAAGCGCTGTCCGCTGTCGCGATCGAGAATCCACGTGTCAGGGCGTCGGCACCATTCATCGAAGGTCAGGCGCTGCTTGTATTCGATGAGCAGTTGAGCGGCGCGGAGCTTCGCGGCATCGATCCGGTCGCCGAGGATAAGGTTTCCGGTGTGGCCAGTACCATGCTCGATGGTGAGCTGGATAGCCTGGAGGCGGGCTCATTCAATGTCGTCCTCGGCGTCGAGCTCGCCGGTGCACTTCAGGTCAGTATCGGCGACAAGGTGACAGTTACGCTCGCCGAAGGGATGGTCACGCCGGCTGGAGTCGTGCCGCGAACCAAGCGCTTTGTTGTAAGTGGCCTTTACCGTGTCGGCATGTACGAATTTGACAGGCGCCTGGCGTTCATCAATCTCTCAGATGCACAAAAACTGTATCGCATGAAAGATACGGTCACAGGCGTGCGACTCGCTGTTACAGAGATCTTCGCTGCACCGGCGATTGTTCGTGAAGTTGCGCTCACGCATGGTGAAGTTGTGCTTGTCAGTGACTGGACACGACGGCACGTCAACTTCTTTCGCTCTATCCAGATCACAAAATCAATTCTATTCGTTATTCTGTTGCTCGTCGTCGCTGTCGCGGCATTCAACATCGTTTCGACGCTCGTGATGGTAGTCAAAGACAAACAGGCCGATATCGCGATCTTGCGAACCATCGGCGCGCGACCATCCAGCATACTGCGGATTTTTGTTACTCAGGGCAGTGTGATTGGAATCGTCGGTACTACTGCCGGCGTACTGTTTGGTATTCTGCTCGCAGTGAACCTGGAGAGTATTGTGAGCAGTCTCGAAGCCGTGCTCGGCATCAAGTTCCTTGCAGCCGACGTCTATTTCATCAGCGACCTGCCGTCCGAGCTGCGCATGACGGATATCGTGCTGATCAGTTCGATAGCGATAGTGCTGGCTTTGGCATCTACGCTGTACCCGGCCTGGATTGCTGCAAGAACAGCACCTGCAGAGGCGCTGCGATATGACTGATCGAGAACATCCGGTTCTGAAATGTCGCTCCGTGCTGCGGCGTTTCCGCGAAGGCAGCTCCGAACTCGAGGTTCTCAGCGGTGTCGACCTCGAGGTTCAGGCGGCAGAGCGCGTTGCGATAATTGGCGCATCGGGCTCCGGCAAGACCACGCTCCTGCAGATCATGGGTGGCCTCGATGACCCGACTGAAGGCGAGGTATTCGTTGACGGACAAGCCATGCACGACAGCAACGAATTGTCGAAGGGTGACCTTCGTAATCGTTACATGGGATTCGTCTATCAGTTTCATCACCTGCTGCCCGAATTTACGGCGGCGGAGAACGTGGCGATGCCGTTATTGATTCGGCGCGAGCCTAAACCGGCCGCGCTCCAAAAAGCAGCGGAGTTGCTCGCGAGAGTCGGCCTGGGCGAACGGCTCACCCACAAGCCCGGTGAACTTTCGGGCGGCGAGCGTCAGCGTGCCGCCGTTGCTCGTGCGCTGATTACCCGGCCGCAACTTGTCCTGGCCGACGAACCCACCGGCAATCTCGATGCCGGCAACGGTGAACATGTGCTGCAGCTGATGCTCGATCTAAACGAGGAACTCCACACCAGCCTCGTCATAGTTACGCACGATCATTCGATCGCCAATCGAATGGACCGGGTGCTCGTACTCGAGAATGGAATGCTTCGGAGCCAATAAGGTTTACGAGGTTCGATCTCTGCGCTTTTTCGTTTTGTAGTCGTGCAGGGAGTATCGCCACAGTCCGTCGAGTGCCGCATAGCCGATAAGGGCGGCAATGGATCCTGAGAGCACGCAGCCCAGTGACAACGGTAGCCAAACCGTCATGAAGACGTTGGCGAACCAGTCGAGCGACAGCTCGAACGCAAACGGCCCCGGTTCGATCCCCAGCAGTGCCGCACCAACGCGGTATGAGAAGTAAAAAAGCGGACCTACGGTCACAGGATTGACGATGAAGGTCGTTACCGCTGCTACCGGAACATTGACACGCAGGGCAAGAGCGCCTAATGCAGCGACCACAAAATGCCCCGGGAAAGGCAGAAATGCGACCGCCAGGCCAAGCGAAAATGCGGGCACGACGGTTTTTCGACGAATGCCCCACAAGCGGTGATCGTGAAGCAGGTGCCTAAATGGCGACATGAACCATTGACGACTAAGTTCATGCCGTTTGAACCCAAATTTCCTAAAAAACCGCCTTGGCATTCCTTGCTCTTTCCGTTTCGATAGAGGTTTGTACTCCCGAGCCATAGAGACTGCGATGATTCGAGCCTGCCTGTGTCTTCTGGTGGGTGTGTACGCGCTGCAGCTTAACAGTTTTGCGCTTGATTCCGATCTGATTGTGCTCACATGTCTGACATTTCTTGCCGCATTGAGGATTGGGAAGGCTCGTGAGCTGCTTGTCGTCGCTGCCGGCAGCACATTGTTCTTTGTTGCAACAACCGATGTCGTCAATTCTCGAATGGCACACGAATTCGTCGGCGACAGCATCGTTGCCCAGGTTCGAATCGTCGATTTTCCGAAGCGCAACGGACAGAACGTCAGTCTTGTCGCTGAAACACTCGACAATCCGAGAGTGCCGAGGCGCATTCGAATCAGCTGGTTCGAACCACCGGTCGCCGTGAGCTTGGGAGACGTCTGGCAGTTTGAGCTACGCCTGCGTCGGCCTCGCGGCAACAGTAACCCGGGTGTCTTCGATTACGAGGCGTGGCTGTTGCGGAAGCGGGTTGCGGCGATTGGCTACGTCGTGAGTGGTCGGCGCAACCAACTGCTGCGATCAGGTGACCTCAACATGATCGATGAGGTACGTCAGCAGGGCGTCAATCGCATCACATCGCTCGTTCCAGACCTTGAACGGGCCGCAGTACTCGCCGCGATCTCGGTTGGGGCACGACACCTCATCACGCCGCAACAGTGGCAGCGATATGCGTTGACGGGAACGAGTCACCTCATGGCTATTTCCGGGCTGCATGTAGGACTGGCTGCGGCTTGCGGGTATTTCCTCGCGACACTCATTGCTGCATTAGTGTGGCGGCGACGTAATCAACACGTTGTCGCGACCACCGCAGCGGTGCTTGTTGCCATAACTTACGCACTGCTTTCCGGGCTTGCCGTGCCGGCACAACGGGCCAGCCTGATGATCGCGATAGTGGCCCTGGCCGTCCTGTGGCGGCGAGAGCTAAAGCCACTAAACAGTATCGCGACGGCATGCGTCACGATCACCCTGCTGTCACCGCTTGCCACACTGGCTCCCGGGTTCAAGCTTTCGTTCTCTGCCGTGCTGGTGCTGATCTGGCTCGCGCGCCGTTATTCGGGGCGGTTCGATAGTGGTCGTATTCTGCGGCCGTTGTTCGCAGTGCGGCAACTCGGCGCCGTGCAAGCATTGTTGCTGTTCGGTCTGATGCCACTGACCGTGCTGATCTTCAATCGTGTCCCCCTGGCAGCCCCGTTCGTCAACCTGATCGCAGTACCGGTATTCAGTTTCCTGACCGTGCCGTTCACGCTGACCGGCCTGTTACTTGATGGTCTGTTGCAGCCACTCGGTGACAAGGCCTTGCTTGTTGCTGCGTCGAGCCTGGACGCAATCGAATTTCTGATAGCAAAGGCCGCCACGGTCCCGGCAACGGACCTCACTATTCCTGAGATCGGGGGCGCAGGCTGGTTCTTTCTCTCCATGCCGCTTGTCTGGGTCATTTTTCCGCCCGGCTGGCCGGGCCGGACTCTGGCCGGGGTCGCTCTGGTGGCGCTCCTGTTGTACCAGCCACCGCGACCACGGGACAGCTGCGCCGATATCGACGTGCTGGATGTTGGACAGGGCCTGGCAATCGTCGTTCGGACCAGTCGGCATGTGGTCATATTCGATACCGGCCCGGTGTTTCGTAGCGGCAGCAGTGCCGCGGAAACCGTCGTCCTGCCATTTCTTGCCAGTCGCGGCATCTCCCGCGTCGACAAGCTTGTTGTCTCACATGCGGATCTTGATCACTCTGGCGGCGTCACTGCCATCAAATCGGCAATCGATGTGGCCGATGTCCGTCTTGGTGAGGCCCTGCCGGGATCGGAACCCACCAGCCGTGCTTGTGTATCCGGGGACGGTTGGCATTACGATGGCATAGAGTTCTATTTCATGCATCCGCCATTGGCCTCAGATTACGAAGGTAATGACACGTCCTGCGTACTGCTGATTGCTGCGGGCATTCACCGCGTCCTTCTCACCGGCGACATAGAACGGCCCGTTGAAGAGGCGCTCGTTCGAGACCGCATTCTGCCAACAGTCGATGCGGTAATCGTGCCCCATCACGGCAGTCGAACGTCCTCCAGTCTGCCATTTGTGCGTGCTTTGAGTCCGTCGATTGCCATTATTTCGGCCAGTTTTGGCAATCGTTGGGGCTTCCCGAAAAAAGACATAGTCGAACGCTGGCAGGCAGCTGGGGGGATGGTGCACGTGACAGCCACGTCAGGTGCGGTTGGCATGCGCCTGTGCGATGAGGGCGGCTTGGTCTCGCTGACCCGTCACCGGGCACTTCGGCGTCGAATCTGGCATGAATAAACGGAAGCGGCCCCAACAATGTCCATGGCCGCAGAAACGCGACTCATGGACATTTTTGGGGCCGCTTCCTGTATATTTCATTTTTCTTCTGAGTCGACTCGAATGGTTGAGTTAGTCAAATCTGGCGGCTGGTTGATGGCGCCCATCATCCTCTGCGCGATTATCGCGATGGGGATCATTCTCGAGAGATTCTGGACGCTGCAGCAGAAACGGGTCATTCCTGAGGACCTGACGAGCAAGGTGTGGGGTTGGGTGAAAAAGGATCAACTCGATCAAAAGCAGATTCAGAGCCTGCATCAGGGTTCGGCGCTGGGCCAGATTCTTGCTGCCGGGCTGATCAACCGTGACCGCGAACGCTCGGTGTTGAAAGACAGCATCGAGGACACGGGTCGCCATGTCGTACACGAACTGGAACGGTATCTGGAATCACTGGGCACGATCGCCGCGATTTCGCCGTTGCTCGGTCTTCTTGGCACGGTGATAGGCATGGTCAAGGTGTTTACAGCGATCACGACACACGGTGTCGGTAATCCGACTGTTCTTGCGGGCGGTATTGCCGAGGCGCTGATCACGACCGCAGCTGGCCTGACGGTTGCCATTCCGGCGTTGATCGGTTATCGCTTCTATCGCAACCGGGTCGATACTCTGGTCGTCGACATGGAGAAGGAAGCGATCAAGCTTGTCGAGGCACTACACCGACGCGGGAAAAAAGGTAAGGAATGAAGCTCAACCTGCGGCCGAGAACTGAACCCGAGGTCAACCTGACTTCGCTGATCGACGTCGTACTGCTGTTGCTGATTTTTTTCATGGTTTCCACGAGCTTTGTCAAACAGTCGCAAATATCGATCAGTCTTCCTGAGGCTGATAGCGCGGTGATTGTCGAGGAAGTGCCAGAGCAGATCGATATCATGATCACTGAGACCGGAACCTTCCTGGTCAACGGCCGCGAACTGATTAATAGTCGCGTGGAGACTATTCGCAATGCCCTGCAAAAGGTATCGGGTGGTGACAATACAATGCCATTGACTATCAGCGCTGATGCCAGTGCGCGGCATCAGGACGTGGTGACGGCCATGGACGTGGCCGGCCGACTTGGATTTTCGCGAATCAGTATTGCGACTATCGACGATCCGGCGTCCGAGTGAGACCGGCTGAGGTCCCGGCGATACCGTGAAAAAACGAATCAATCCACGAGCTGCTGATATCTATCGACGCCTGTGGCGTTATGTACTGCCGCACAAAATGCTCGGAATCGTCGCGGTCATTGGCATGGCCGCGTCAGCGATCATCGAGGCAAGCCTCGTCTATCTTCTCGAACCACTCATGGACGAAGCGCTCGTTGCCAAGAATCTTGAAGCTGCACGTTGGTTGCCAGTCGCGTTTGTGTTGATTTTCTCGGCGCGTGGGGTGTCTGGTTTTGCCACGGAGGCATCGCTCGGCTGGATAGGCCGCAATGTCATCAGCGCATTGCGGCGCGACGTGTTTCGCAAGTTCCTGACGCTGCCCACGCGATTTTTTGATGAGCGGAGTACAGGGCCACTGTTATCGCGCATGACGTACAACGTTGAGATGGTGGCAGAGTCGGTTACAAATGTTGTCACAATTGCAATTCGCGACATTCTGACCGTAATTGCCGCTTTCGCCGTAATGTTGCTGCAGAGTCCGAAACTAACTGTATTCGTCGCCGTCATTATTCCAGTCACCGCACTGTTGGTTCGAGTTCTCGGCGTGGCATTTCGCCGCTACAGCGATCGCATTCAGGATTCGGTCGGCGAAGTTACGCAAGTCACTGCAGAAATCGTTACCGGAAATCGCATTGTCAAGATTTTTGGTGGTTACGAGTACGAAAACGACCGGATTAATGACGTCGATGGTCGAAACAAGAAACAGAATCTGAAATTGATTCGGGTTCGCTCCATGGGTGTTGCCGTGACCCAGTTGATTTTTGGTGTTGGCGTTGCAGGCGTGATCTTCATGGCCGGTCGCGAATCGATCGCAGGCAACCTGAGCCCGGGCCAGTTCATATCGTTTTTTGGCGCCATGATGTTGATGCTGCAGCCAACAAGGCGTATCACGAACGTCAACGCTACAATTCAACGAGGCGTTGCTGCTGCGGATAGTCTGTTTTCGATTATGGATGTGCCGAATGAGGTTGATACCGGTACGACAGTAATAGATCGGGCGAAAGGGCGCGTCGAGTTCCGCGATGTCTGCTTCTCGTATAACGACGAATCCGCGCCGGTCTTGAACGATGTTTCATTGTCGATCGAGCCCGGCCAATCACTGGCTATTGTGGGGCAGTCCGGTGCCGGCAAGTCGACACTCGTTGGTCTGTTACCGCGTTTTTATGACATCGACTCTGGTGAAATATTGCTCGATGGAAAGTCGATTCGTGATTACACGCTAAAGAGTCTTCGCGACAACATTAGTCTCGTCAGTCAGGACGTCATTCTCTTTAATGACACGATTAAGAACAATCTCGCTTACGGCGAACTTCGGCGGCATTCAGAGAAGGAATTGCTCCAGGCGGCTGAAGCTGCACATGTACTCGAATTCGCAAATGAAATGCCGGATGGGCTCGAAACCATGGTTGGTGATCGGGGCATGTTGCTGTCCGGCGGACAGAAGCAACGCGTCGCCATCGGACGCGCTCTGCTGAAGAACGCGCCGTTGTTGATTCTCGACGAAGCGACCTCCTCTCTGGACACAGAGTCAGAGCGCCGTATTCAGGAAGCGTTGGACGAGTTGATGAAGAATCGAACGACGCTGGTCGTCGCACACCGCTTATCGACAGTTGAACGCGCGGACCGCATTGTCGTTCTGGAGTCGGGTAGTGTCATGGAGGTCGGGACACACAAAGAACTATTGGCGCGCGATGGCCGATACGCCACTCTTTATCGAATGCAGTTCACAGAGGAATAGCACGAGTCAACATGTACAAGTGGTTGCATCGCGTTTGGTATGAAGGGGCGTCGTCGTATCAGATGCTGCTGCCTCTCAGCGGACTGTACTGGATCTTGATTACGTTGCGCCGTTGCCTGTATGGCCTGGGCTTGCTCGGACGTCATTGCGCAATCGTCCCGGTCATAGTCGTTGGGAATATCACAACAGGTGGTACGGGTAAAACACCGATAACGATCTGGCTGTCTCGCGAACTCCGCGAACGTGGATTTTCACCTGGTATTGTTAGTCGCGGATATGGCGGGAGCAGATCATCCACCTCGATGCGCGTCGATTCGGCAAGCGATCCCGATGTTGTTGGTGACGAACCGGTCTTGCTCGCAAAACGAACCGGATGTTCTGTCGTCGTTGACGCGAATCGGGCGAGGGCGGCACAGATGCTGGTGGACGACGGCGTTGACCTGATCATCGCGGATGACGGACTGCAACATTATCGCCTCGCACGGACTTACGAAATCTGTGTGATAGACGGTTCGCGCGGACTTGGAAATCGACTGCTGCTTCCTGCCGGGCCATTGCGTGAGACGATCGACCGTCTGGGTGAGGTAGATCAGGTGCTGATCAACGGGCGCATGGGTGAAAAAAGCGAAAGACTGACAGCCATAGAACAAAACGCGATCGAATTTGAGCTGGTTGCAGATGAGGTTACCCGGCTAAACGGGTCTCTGACGCGGCCGATCGAACGCTTTGCCGGCACGACAGTTCATGGAGTCGCTGCAATCGGTAATCCGGCGCGATTTTTCGATATGTTGCGTGCTCACGGAATTCAGGTCATCGAGCACGCGTTGCGTGACCACGCCAAACTCGTTAGCAGTGATCTGAAATTTGGCGACGACTTTGAAGTGCTCATGACCGAAAAAGATGCTGTAAAACTCGATGACGTGCATTCTGACAAGTTCTGGACTGTCCCGGTGGAAGTGAAAATCGATCCGGTTATCGCAGGGCCCTGGCTGGAACAGATTGAATCGCGCCTGCAGGGCGAACTGGAAGAACAATGAACACTTTTGTCGTCGTTATACCATCGCGCTACGCGTCGACGCGGCTTCCCGGGAAACCACTTCGCGAAATCAATGGCAAGTCGATGCTCGAACACGTTCACGAACGCGCTGTGGAGAGTGCCGCAAGCGATGTTGTCATTGCGACCGACGACGAACGAATTGCTGAGGCGGCTGAACATTTCGGTGCGCGTGTCTGTATGACGAGTGATCAGCACCGCTCCGGTACCGAACGCATTGCCGAAGTCTGTGATCTGATGGATTGGGCCGACGACAAAATCGTGGTCAATCTTCAGGGTGACGAGCCAACAATGCCCGCGGTATTGATCGATCAATGTGCGGCGCTGCTTGACGATTCAAGTGCTGATATTGCAACCCTCGCATCACCGCTTCTGTCGCAGGACGACTTCGAAAACCCGAATGTCGTCAAAGTAGTTGTCGATGACCATGGCTATGCGATCTACTTCAGTCGTGCAGCGATTCCGTATGCAAGGTTCTCCGAGCGGCAGGTCAGCGCAAGAGACGCTGCACTACATCACCACGGCATCTATGCGTATCGCTGCGGTGTACTGCGGCAACTCGTGGCCGCGGAACCGTCGCAACTGGAGGTGGCTGAGCAACTCGAGCAGTTACGAGCATTGTCTCTCGGCATGACGATCCGTGTGGATGCGCCTGTCAAGCGACCCGGCGCAGGTGTCGATACGGAAGACGATCTGGCTCAGGCAGCGAAAGACTTATCCAGTTGAAGATTGCGGCGTCCATCTTATTAGTGACCATAGCCCTGGTTGCTTGTGGTCCCCGCGATGACGATACGGACACAACTGCGGGTGAAGCCGGTGCTGATGCAGTTGTCGAAATGCCGGAAACAGCCACCGAGGCGCCCGTCAATCCATCGACAGGTGAGTTACTGCCAATGCCTTTCTCGGTGATCTGGAAGTCGTGGATTGGTGACTACGATGGCATGGTCGAAAGACGAATGATCAGGGTACTGGTGCCCTATGGGGGTTACCAGTTTTACTACGACAAGGGTCGGCCGCGCGGTGCTGTTTATGAACTGGTGCAACGCTTCGAAACTTACATCAACGAGAAACTCGGGCGCCGTAACATAAAGGTCTATGTGGTCGTCATTCCCGTCAGCCGGGATGAACTCCTGCCTGCGTTGCAGCAAGGTCATGCGGATTTTGCCGCGGCCGACCTCACGATAACCGATGCTCGTTCAGAGCATTTTTATTTTAGTCGGCCACTACTAAGCAAGATAAACGAAGTTGTCGTTACGGGGCCGGCAGCTCCCGAGCTGGATTCGATAGATGCACTATCCGGCCAGGAGATTGTCGTTCGACTATCGAGTAGTTATTACGAGCACTTGCAGAAATTGGTATCGAACATGGAGCGAAAAGGGCTCGCGCCACCAACGCTCAAGCCGGCAGACGAACTGTTCGAGGCAGAGGATCTTCTGGAAATATTAAGTGCGGGCATGTTCGGTATCACGGTGATGGATGATTACAAGGCGAAGTTCTGGTCGACGGTTTTTCCGGACATCGTCGTGCGGGATGATCTTGTGATCAATACGGGTGGCTCGATTGCATGGGCGACGCGCAAAGACAGTCCTGAGCTCGTGAAAATCATCAATCAGTTTCTGCGTGAGTTCGGCAAGGGCACCTTAGTCGGTAACGACACGTTCAATCGATATCTTGCGGATGCGTCACGCGTTCGTTGCTCTCACGGGGGACAAAGTGACGAGAAATTGGGGGAAATCGCGAGCGTGATGCAGGCGTACGGAGCGCAGTATGATTTCGATTGGCTCATGCTTGCGGCACAGGGGTTTCAAGAGTCAGGCCTGCGCCAGGACCGGCGGAGCCAGGCTGGAGCAGTCGGCATCATGCAGATCAAACCATCGACGGCCGCTGACCGGAATGTTGGCATTAATGACGTCAGTTCTCTCGATAACAATGTTCACGCGGGCGCCAAGTATTTGCGTTTTCTTGCCGACCGGTATTTCAGCAATGACGACATCGATGAGTTGAATCAATGGTTGCTGAGTCTCGCTGCCTATAATGCCGGGCCTGCCAGAGTGCTGCGCCTGCGGCGCGAGGC
>Ga0255046_10000026_pt1 | contig 27065 bp, 47 predicted proteins | sample BC1_12_27_MG_FD_183632 | JGI IMG/M metagenome (GOLD analysis project Ga0255046, IMG submission 183632) | Seawater microbial communities from Strait of Georgia, British Columbia, Canada - BC1_12_27 | ecosystem: Environmental > Aquatic > Marine > Strait | place: Canada: British Columbia...
TTTATCGAAGATGATCACTCATGTTATAGGACAGTGCCAATTCTTGAATTGGAAAAGTATCTAGATGATCATGAAGAAATTGGTATTATAAGATTAAACGATAAACCATATTTGAAAGGACATCAGATCACTAAATTAGCAATAAAAAACTATGGTGAAGATAAATTGAATAAGGATTTCAAAATTACCAAATCTAATTATCATTTTACAAGCCATCCATCTATATTTAGAGCATCTTTAGTGTCTATGTTGCAAGGGTGTGTATTCCCTGAATATAAACCAACAGTTATAGATGTTGATTCTTTTAATTTTGATAAAAATCATAAAAATTATAAATTGGCGAGAAAAAGAACAGTGATGGATTTCGGTGTATCAGAAAAAGAGTACATGAGATTATATTTAATTCATTACAGAATGGCTGCTCAGCTTATACCACAATGTTTTAAATGGATAAATACTAGTGATAAGAGGATGCCTGGATGGAGAAATTAAACGGATTTTATTATGTAACTGCTGCAAGCGGAGAAGAACATATAACTACGTATGCTCAGTACGCATTAAAATCTTTAATAAAAACAGGAGTTTCTATTGAAAATATTTATTGTGTATCAAACACTAAGAAAGACTCACAGATAATAAAAAAGTTAGTGCCTAATTTAAAAAATATTCATATAGTAAATGAAAAAATAGATCATATACCATGGCCTTATTTACAAGGTAAAAGAAAATATTCTGTGTTTAAATCCGCTGCTTTGTATAAATGCTTTACGAAACCAATGGGGGATAAATGTATGATTTATTTCGACACTGATGTTTTATTCTTTAAGAATCCTTCAGAATTTTTAAAAACTAAGTGGCATAAAACATGGTTTCACCACGGGAAGGATTTAAAAACTGTAGTTGTGAGAAAAAGTAGAGCAGGAAGAAAAATGAAGAAATCAGAAGTTGATGTGAATAACTACGGATCTTTGTCTAAATGGGTTAGCGCACCAGCGGCTTGGTGTATGATAAAACATGGAGCAAAGATTTTACCTGATAGAGAAGCAGTAGCTGGGTTTTATCTTTTGCGTCCAGAAGACCACGAAAAATTATTAGAATTGACTTATGAAAACTGTTTGGAAATAGTGAAAAAGTTTAAAGATCATGTGGATGTTGGAGATCAAAAACCGATGAATGCTGCTTTGAATATATTGGAAATAAATTGGCACGGTGGGGATAGATTTAGTTGTCCCGAGCACTTAAAGTATTTTGACCATTATTTTGGTGGCAAGTCGTACAAAAAAAGATTTCATACTATGAAGAATAAAATGGATTTATAAAGGATAAGGAGGAAATTATGAATTGGTTAATAACAGGTGGTTGTGGTTTTATAGGAACTAATTTAGTAGAACGTATACTAAAAGATGACCCCGCTTCTTATATTAGAATTGTAGATAATCTTCAATCTGGTAGCCGGGGTATGCTATCTAATGTTTGTGATTATACTGAATTAAATTACCCGGTTTTTACTAAGAGGGGGGAAGTTCATTTGTTCGTAAATGATATTAAAAATGCCTTTTCAGCTATGAATTTATGTAAAGGCATTGATATAATAGTTCATCTAGCTGCTAATACTGGTGTTCCTGTATCTGTTCAATATCCGGTCGAAGATCTTTACACTAATGTACTTGGAACTTTAAATTATCTTGAAGCAGCTAGACATAACGGGGTAAAGAAATTTTTATTTGCTTCTACTAGTGCAGCTTCTGGGGGGTATGCGCCACCGTTCCATGAAAAATTATTTCCTAGGCCTATTTCTCCCTATGGAGCTAGTAAAGGTACGGGGGAGTTATACTGTCATGTTTATAATGCAGCTTATGGCGTAAGTACTATAGCTATGCGGTTCAGTAATGTGTATGGTCCTTGTTCTATTAATAAAGAAGCACAGTTAATACCTAATTTTGTACTAGGGGCTCTAAGAGGAGAAACTGTAAAAGTATTTGGTGATGGTTCTCAAACTAGAGATTATTGTTATGTAGATGATCTTATGGATGCTATCATGAAGGCTCTTAAAAAGCCAATTAATATTGTTGGTGGGCAGGTATTTCAAATAGCTACTAATGTGGAAACTAGTGTTCAGGAAGTAGTAGATACGATGACTGAAATTTTAAATGAACATAATTATGAATTAGATATTGAATACACCAATGAACGTTCTGGAGATTTACAAAGAAATTATTCTGATATATCAAAAGCAAAAAAGATACTTGGGTGGAAACCTAAAACTACTGCTTCAGAAGGAATAAAGAAAACTATTGAGTGGTTTTTGGAGGAAAAGAAAAATGAAAAAATATAGCATTGGCATTATTGGTTTTGGATTTCTTGGGAGAGCTATGGCACATGGTTTTATGTTACACGCTGTTATAAAAATATATGATAAATACGATGATACGTATGCTTCTTTAATACATACAGTAAATACATCGGATTATATATTTATAGGAGTCCCAACTCCTATGAATGATGACGGTAGTCAAGATCTTTCTAGCATGGATGATGCAGTAAAATCGGTAGTTAAATGTGCTACTGAAAGAAAAATAATTGTTCTCAGAAGTACGATTGTTCCTGGTACTACGAGAAATTATGCTGAAAAATATCCGGATCACGATTTTGTTTTTTGTCCTGAGTTTCTTACTGAGCGGCAAGCTAAATTGGATTTTATTAATTCTGCCAGAATTATTTTTGGCGGGGAGAAGAAGATTACCGAGAAACTAGAAGCCTTATATAGAGTTAGATTTACTCATACACCTATTTATCATACGACTTGGGAAGCTGCTGAGGTAGTGAAGTATATGTCTAACGCTTTTTTTGCGGTGAAGATTTCATTTTTAAACGAACTGTACGATGTAGCACAACACATCGAGGTTCCTTATGAAAATCTTAGAGATATGTGGTTGGCAGATTGTAGAATTGGTAACAGCCATACTGATATACCAGGTCACGATGGTAGTAGAGGGTATGGGGGAAAATGTTTTCCAAAAGATGTTAAAGCTTTTATACGTTGGGCCGAGAATTGCGAGTTGTCTTTAGATATGTGTAAAGCAGCTGATTTAGTGAATGAACGCGTTAGGTCTCATAAAGATTGGTTTGATATTAAAGGGGCTACATCTAAAAATGATTATGAAGAATCGGAGGATTAATATGAAATGGTATAAAAAAGTGTGGGGCTGGGAAGAGGTGATAACAAATAGTGAAAAATATTGTGGCAAAATTCTGCATTTAGATAAAGGTTATAGATGTAGTCTTCACTACCATAAATTAAAAGACGAGACTTTCTATATTCTAAAAGGAAAAGTTTTGATGCGGACTAGTGGTAAAAAAATTGTGATGGAAAAAGGAGATCCAGTTCATATATTACCAGGAATGAAACATAGTTTTGCTGGTCTGGAAGATTCAAAAATACTTGAAATATCCACCCAACATTTCGAAGACGATAGTTATAGAGATAATGAAAGCGGAGTATATGATGAAGAAAATTTTTAATAAGTTTAAAGACGTGAGAGTTTTAGTTGTTGGTGATGTTATGTTAGATGAATATATATGGGGGAATGTAACTCGTATATCACCTGAAGCACCAGTACCAATAGTTGAAGTATCTAAAACGACACAAACACTTGGAGGAGCGGGGAATGTTATAAACAATATAGCATCTTTTGGAGCTAAACCTATTATCTGTGGATTAGTTGGAGCTGATTCTGTAGCGGGTATCTTAATGACTAAGATGTCTGATTTAGGTTTGGATATAAGAGGTCTTATAGTAGATCCTACTAGACCTACTACCATTAAAAGACGTGTAATGGGTAATGATAGTCAAATAGTAAGACTTGATGTTGAAAATACGGATAAGATTAATGGTGATTCTGTTAAGCGTGTTTTGAATTTTTTAAAATCTTCAATAGATGATGTTGATATTGTAATTATATCTGATTATAATAAAGGTGTTATAACTAAAGAAATGGTTGTTGAAATTGTAAGAATAGCTAAAGAAAAAAATATAAAAGTTATATCAGACCCACAGAAAAATAATTTTAATTGTCATAAATATGTAGATTTAATTACCCCAAATTTAGAAGAAGCTAGTTATTATTGCGGCTTTAAAATAAAAGATAAGAGAACATTAGCAAGAGCTGGACGTAAATTAATAGTAGATTTAAAAATAGGCTCTGTGATTATTACTTGTGGGGAGGATGGTATGAGTATATTCAGGAATAGTGCTGAAGTTATACACGTATCTTCTACTGCTAAAAAAGTATTTGATGTCTCAGGAGCGGGGGATACTGTTATTAGTGTTATAGCTCTTGGGTTGGTTGTAGGGCTTGAATTGGAAGACGCCGCTAAATTAGCTAATATCGCTGCCGGAATAGTTGTTGGTAAAAGGGGTACATCTACTGTTAGTGTTGAGGAATTGAATGGTACATAAGACTGTTTTTACTAACGGATGTTTTGATATTTTACATATAGGGCATATTCATATATTAAGAGAAGCTAAATCTTTTGGGGATGTACTTGTTGTTGGTTTAAATTCAGATGAGTCTGTTAAGCGATTGAAAGGTAACAATCATCCTTTAATTACTGATCAATATAGAAGAGAAATTTTATTGGAATTAAAATGTGTGGATGATGTTGTAATATTTAATGAAGATACTCCTTATGAGTTAATAAAAAAAGTATGCCCAGATATAATTGTTAAGGGTGGTGATTACACTATCGAGGAAGTAGTTGGTCACGATATAGTTGATAAGACAATAATTGTAGATTTTTTATACAATATTAGTACAAGTGATATAATTAAGAAAGCAAAAAAATTATGAGGAAGATTCTAGCAATTGGTGGAGCAGTAGTAAAGACCACCCATGAGCAATTAAAAGAGATTATTTTAAAAGATGAAATTGAAATGTTAATTCATAATGGTGGTTCTATATTCCATGATTTCCAAAGAACCACACAATTTTTAAAAGACCATTCATATCCATTAGATGATTTGTTGGATGACTATGAGTGTAATAGAAAATCTTCTGTTCATGTATGGAATTGGATCAAGGATGGTATAGCTCCTAAAGAATCAGCAACAGAATTATGTGTAAGAAATAATATTCCGGTACTTTTGTTTACCGTTTTAGGGGCTGATTTTTGGCATTTATTCTCTAACGAGTGGGATACTTTTGGATCTTTTACTAAAAATTGTTTTGATAAGTTATGTTCTAGATTTTTTGTAGATGATTTTCATTTTGTTAATATGGGATCATCTGTTGTTCATCCAGAAGTATTCATAAAGGCAATTGCAGTTTCCAAACCAAAAAAGTTTAAAGCAGATGTAGTTGATTTTAAAGCTAGGTATAGGCCTAGGACAAGGGTTGCTCGGTATGGTAAATATTATAAAGTAACTCACAAAGAATTTTTTGATTTATGGTTGAAGGGAGAAATATAAAATGATATACTGGTTCACAGGAAAGTCTAGTGCTGGAAAAACAGTACTGGCAAACAGACTAAAAAAGCATTTAGAATTTATAGGTGATAGTGTTCTGTTATTAGATGGAGATGAAGTGCGTTCATATTTTACTTGTGGTTATGAAGATGAAGAACGTGAAAAACATATCTATCAAATAGCTAGTTACGCTGCTATAGCTGAGTCTCAAGGTTTTACGGTTATAATAGCTTTAATTTCTCCAAAAAAAGAATGGCGTATGAAAGCACGTAAAATGTTTAAGGAGTCGATGTTGGTATATGTGCCTGGTGGATTTTTGTGGGAAGGTACGGACTATGAAGAGCCAGACCGTGAAGAATTAATGTGCGGTGGTATATAATAAATAGGGGATAATAGAATGGATAAAATATTTAATAATGAAATAAAACTTATAGTTTCAGAGATAGATGGGGTGTTAACAGATGGTTTATTTACTGAAGATGAAATAGGTAATACTTTATATAAGAAGTTTAACGTAAAAGATCTTGCTGCTATAAATGAAATCAAGAAATATTGTAAGGTGGTATTTCTATCTGATGATCAGAAAATTAATTACAATATGTGCAATCGTAGGCACATTCCTTTTTATTGGGGTAAGGGGGAAAAAGGTAAAGTAAAAGCTCTTAGAGAGATTATGCTGAGATACAGTGCTACCCCTGACGAAGTCATTTATATTGGATCTAAGATAACAGATAGGTCTTGTATGCAGATGATCCCCCACTCATTTTGCCCTGATGATGTGGGTGAATATTTACGTAGTTTAGCTTGGGGGCATTTTCTAACTATAAGTGGTGAAGGGATTTTCGTAGAATTGTTAGATCTTTTATTGAAACATAAATGTAACGATAAAAATTTAGATCAATGTAAATTATGAAAATAACAAAAGAATCCACCATAGTTAGATAAATATTAGTAAAATTATATAAATTTTTATTAAATTTAGTGAAAAATTAGTCTAGCAAAACAAGAATTATATTCTATAATTAAATTAAAAAGGAAAAGGAATATGTTATGCCTATTGTGAAAAAACACAGGACGGGTGATTTAAATGTTGCTTATCGTCCTTATAGAATGGACGAGGTTTTTGGACAGGAACGTTTGGTCAGATTGTATTCGAATCATATTGAGAAAAAGACCTTACCGCATGCATCTATGTTTACAGGGTCTGCAGGTTGTGGAAAAACTACGTTTGCGAGAATTGTAGCGTTGGGAATGAATTGTGTGACAGGGCATACAGCCAATCCTTGTTGTGAATGTGACTCGTGTATAGATACTATTAATTTAAATAGCTTAGCTGTTATGGAGCTTGATGGTGTAAGGGCTGGGACAATAGATATTATTAAGGATACTCTAAAAGATCTGCCAGCCGCACCTCTTACTGGCGAACGATATAGAATACTAATAATCGATGAAGCGCATGAGTTATCTGGGAAAGCAGAGAACGCGCTTTTAAAATTTTTAGAAGATTGTCCTATCCATGTTTATATTCTACTTTGTACAAACGAACCTCAAAAATTGAAAGAGGTTACAAGACAAAGATGTAAGCCTATTCAATTTGGTAGACTTGAGAATCATTATTTGTATGAACTTATAGAACAAGTAGCACAATTTGAAGGAATGGATTATAAAAAAGAAATTCTAAAAAAAATTGCGGAAGAATCTGAAGGTACCCCAAGGATGGCTCTTACTTTTTTACAGCAGATAGGAGCAGAAGGTACTTGGGAAGATGAAGCGATTTCTATGATTTTAAATTACGGGGTAGAGATAGATCAAGCAGATGTTTATAAGTTCTGTAAAACATTACTGAACGGAAGTTTTCGGGACTCTATGACCGCGTATGAAAAAGTTAAGAAAATTCCTACTGAAAGAATACGTATAAATATGACCGGGTTTTTTGCTGGTTGTTTGAGAAGAGCTCGAAACACAGAAGTTGCTGAGAAATATTCTGAAATACTAGATTTTATTAGTACCCCTCTTTATGGACCAAAACCTGAACATATATTAGTAAATAATATATTTAAAATAGCGAGGATATTAGCATAGTATGTCAATAATAACGAATGGTGGTTTACCTGATATACCTAATACGAATTATACGTATATAACGCACGTAGAAGACGCTCAGCGAGCTTTAAATGAAATAGATAGGTACGACATCATAGAATTAGATACAGAGACTACAGCACTCGATCCGTATGATGCTGAGATTGTACTTTTACAATTAGGTGTTATAGGTAAATCGTATGTTTTTGATGTGCGTAGTGGTAATGTACCTCTTAGTATGTTCAAATCTATTTTCGAAGGTACAGATAAATTAAAAATTATTCAGAACGCTGTTTATGATTGTAAAGTTATAAAAACTAAGTCTGGTATAGATATCAATCGTGTTTATGATACTATGTTAGCCGAACAATCTTTAGGTCTTGGCCTTCATCCAAAGGCAAACTTACAGCATCTTGTAGCTAAGTATTTACATATGCGTATACCAAAAGACATCGCTCTTACTTTTCAGGATTATAATCAAGAATACCAAGAATATCAGTTGCGATACGCATCTAATGATGTAGCAGTGTTGCGAGATATTTATAATCTGCAATTACCTAAATTGAGGCAAGAAGGTTTAATGAGGGTTACTAAATTAGAATTTGACTTCATTAAATCTATGGTCGAAATGGAATTAAATGGTATGTTGCTCGATGTTCCCCAATGGCAAGGAATTTTGGCAGAGAAAATAATCGAGCGTGACAGGTTACGTATTCAATTGTCAGATGCTTTTAACAACTCAATAGATCAGAACACAATGTTTGGTGTGTCATTGATAAACCTTGATAGCCCGATGCAAGTAGTTAAAGCACTTAGAAGTAATGGTGTACAAATTGAGAGTTCTGATGTAAAAGAATTAAACAAACATAAAAAACATCCATTAGTTAAACTTTTACTTGATTATAGAAAGATGGAAAAGTTTATCACAACTTATGGGGAACCTATGATTGCGCGAATCCATGATAAGACTGGTAGATTACATACTAGTTTTAGGCAGATGGTGAGTACTGGTCGTATGAGTTCTTCTGATCCCAACCTACAAAATATCCCCAAGTACCAGAAGTATCGTTCATGCTTTGTTGCCCGCCCTGGATATAAATTATTGACCTGTGATATGGATGGTGCGGAACTCCGAATAATTGCTAATCTTTCAAAAGATCCGTTGTGGGTAAAAATATTCAACGAAGGCGGAGACTTGCATACAGTGTCTGCTGCCAGTGCGTTTGGTGTTTCTGAAGAGACAGTTGTAGCGGATAAGAATTTGGATGATGATGATCCGAATAAGAAACATTATAGAAATAATTCTAAACCTATTTCGTTTGGTCTTGCTTATGGTTTGTCAGAACACGGTCTTTCTTTGAGGTTGGGTATAACTAAAGAAGCAGCAAAGAAAATGATAGATAATTATTTTAAGAAATATCCTTACGTTCAAAGGTTTCTGGAAAAATCTGGTAGAGATGCGATTAGGAATGGCTATGCAACTTCTATTATTGGCAGAAAAAGATATTTTAAATTACCTGATCCTACTGATCCTAAATTCAGAATCCTAAAAGGAGTTGTTGAGCGCGCGGGTAAAAATCACCCAATCCAGGGAAGTAACGCTGACACCATCAAGCAGGCGATGATATACGCAGTTGATAGGTTGGAAAAATATGGGGATGAAGCACGTTTACTTTTAAGTGTACACGATGAATTGATAGTTGAAGCACGAGATGATCTAGTTGACGAGATTAAACCTATAGTGGAGCAATCAGTCAAAGATGGGTTTAATACCTACTTTGATATAGTAAAAATGACAGCATCAGCTGATGTAGCGGACTATTGGGTGAAAGGATAGTTATGAAGGAATATTGGGATAAAAAGTCTAACTTCGCGGAATATAAAAATGCACAAGAACAGGCAAACAAACCTAAACTAAAAAAGGTTTGGGTTAGAGAAAGTGAAATAAAGATAATGTCGGATTGGTTAAAAGAATATAAACCAAATATAAAATTTGGTATTTGTCACGGTAGTAGGAGCGGTTTTGAAGTAGAAAAATTTAGAGAGTATTTAAATGTTAATGTAATAGGTACAGATATATCAGAAACAGCTTTGTTACTTCCCAATATGATTCAGTGGGATATGCATGATGTTAAAGATGAGTGGATTAATAATGTAGATTTTATATATTCGAATGCTATAGATCATACTTATGATGTACATTTATGTTTAAAAAAGTGGCTTAGTTGTTTGAAAAATGATGGGGTATTGTTACTTCATATAAGTAATCAACATTTTAAATTGAACCCCGGCCCAGTTGATTGTTTTAAAGCTAGTAAGGAAGAATACGCGTCTGTGCTTACCGGGAAAGGTGTAATTATAGATACAATAGAAAGTATTATAAAATCTAGGCATAGGTTTATATGGATAATAGAAAAATTAATAGGGAAGGAAGCTGATGAGTAGAAAAGTTGTGAGTTTAGGATTTAAAAAATTACATAAAGATGCTAAGATGCCGACCTATGGTACGAAAGAGTCGGCTTGTATGGATATATATGTTATAGAAGATTATTATATAAGACCAGGTGATGTTAAATTAATGCGGACAGGTTTAGCCTTCGAAACTCCTTATGGCTACGAAATACAAATTCGACCTCGTAGCAGCGCTGTTAAAAATCAGTTACTTATATTGAATACGCCTGGCACACTCGATTCTGATTATCGGGGAGAATTATTCATTGGGGTAAAAAATATTAGTTTAAAAGATGTGAATGTAAAAAAAGGTCACAGAGTTGCTCAAATAGCGTTGAAAGAAATTCCATTGGTTTTATTACACGAGGTCGAAGAGTTAAGTAGAACAGAAAGAGACACTGGTGGTTTCGGCCATACGGGAAAATAGGAGGAAATAAATGCCAGAAGATCAATTGTCAGAAAATGCAGAAAAAATAGCAGTAGACAGATATTTTATGGAAGGTGAAAATTGGGAGAAATGTACTAGAAGAGTTGGAATGGTTGTTGCTCGGGCAGAAAATGATAAGATGATGGAATATGCGGATAAATTCGGAGAAATAATTTATAACATGGATTTTTTGCCTGGTGGTAGGATTTTAAGAAATGCTGGTAGACAACGAGGGTCTCTCTTTAATTGTTATCATTTACCTATGGGAGATTCACGAGAAGAAATAGGACAGTTTTATAAAGATTCGTTAATACTTTGGGGAGAAGGCGGTGGTATTGGTGTAAATGCTTCTTCCTTACGACCAAACGGAGCCCTTATTAAAGGAGTAGGGGGTAAGTCGTCTGGGCCAGTTAGTTTTTTAAGAGCATCGAATGCCATTGCAGAAACTATTGAAAGCGGTGGTTCTCGTAGAGCAGCTGCATTGGCTTTAATGCACGTTAGTCATCCCGATATAATGGAATTTATCGATGCTAAATTAAAACATGGGGAATTGTCCCAGTATAATATATCGGTTGCGGTAACTGAAGATTTCCTCGCCGCTGTGGAAAAAGATGATGAGTGGGAGTTTAGATTCGCTCAAAGAGCTTATGGAAAAACAAAAGCTAGAAAGATATGGAAAAAGATTGTAGACAATATGGTTAATTGCGCAGAACCTGGGTTATTGAACTGGGATAATTTAGTCAAGAACAATTCCTATTATTACGATCCTGTCACTGGTACCAATCCTTGTGGTGAAGCTGTTCTTTCACCCTACGATGTTTGTGATCTAGGTTCCCTAGTTTTAACCAATTTTATTACTGGTAATATTAATACTAACTGGCAGAAATTAAAGGAAGTAACAAAACTAGCGGTGAGATTTCTCGATGATGTCATTGAAGTAAATAAATATGTATTAACCGAGATAGATATTAAAGCTCACAATTCAAGACGTATTGGTTTGGGTGTTCTTGGACTAGCAGAGTATTTATTCGCTAAGAAATTACGGTATGGTTCTGACAAAGCAGTAATTGAGATAGAAAGATTGATGCGGTTTATCAGAGACATAGTATATGAGACGCTAATTGAACTTTCCATAGAGAAGGGCGCGTTTCCTAAATTCGATCCAGTAGCGTATGGAAAGGCTTCTTTTATTAGGAAGATGCCTGCTTCACTAAGGATGGATATTAAAGAACATGGTGTAAGGTGTGTTACCGGCATGGCTATGGCTCCCACAGGAACCATCAGTTTGTTGGCAGAAAAGACTTCAGGTATTGAACCACTACCGTATAAAGCGTATAAGAGAACTGATAGAGTCAGTGAACGTGTTTATGTACATCATATTTATGAAGAATCAATAAAGAGTGGAAAAACCTTAGAAGATTGGTATGTCGATGTGGATGATCTTAAACCCGAAGATCATTTTGAAATTCAATCCGTGGTGCAGAAATATGTAGACGGCGCAGTTTCAAAAACTATTAATATGCCTAAGGGTACAAAACCAGCTATGTTAAACAAACTATCTCTTGAATATATACGTGATCTTAAGGGAGTAACTGTTTATGTAGATGGGAGTAGAGAGAATCAAATATTGACTAAAGCTACTAAAAAAGAGGTAGAGACTTATCTAAAGAGTAATGGCGATAGTGTATTTCAAGATGAGCAATTAGTTCAATGCGCAACAGGTAGTTGTGAGATTTAGGAGTAATTTATGATTGATAAAAATTCAATTAAGGAGATACTATTATGAAAGTAAACGCAACATTACTCGTCGAGGAAGGCAAACTGATCATCTCTCTCGAACTACCTGACCTCGACCAAACCAAAATCATGGTCGAGTTCAACGGAGCCACGGAGACTATTACTATCCACGCCAACAAAGCGGAGGAGGTGACCCAAGTCGTCTAACCGAAAAAGGATTTGTTTATGTAAGTTCAATACTTAAAGTTGAAAATATATAGGAGAGATTTATGGTACAGTTAGAAGCGACGAAGAAAGACGGTAATATAATTATTTCAGAGGATAGTTTTGAGCATTTACTTGCTTGTCTGGACAATCAAAAGTTTGTTGGAGAACCTCCACAGAATGGAGATTCTTTGTCTGTGGGGTATGATGAGTACTACAGAGTACAGAACGAGATCCAACATGCTATTGATAATTTTAACAAACAGTGTAGAAAACTATTACATGACTTGAATTAAAAAAATTATATAAATAATATTTGGTGAGCCCCTGTAAATCCTGTTCGAGGCAGATAGTAGCGACCGAGAGGAGACTACTATGCAAATTGATAGAGATTTATTGGATAAGTTAGAAGAATTAATTGAAGAGAGTAAACATAAAACACCAAAGGCGGAACAAGATTGGATATATCTTATCCACCATATGCATCCGCCTAAGAAAGCTTCGGAGATGGAAACCTTACATCACTGTTGGCTCTACAGTAAGAAAAAACTCAAGGGTAAAAGGTACGAACAAATACACGTAAAAGATGGTGAGGTATTTCAACACGTGTTAAAAATTGATAAGATAGAAAATGCTCCAGAGGTGGTATACGATCATTTGAATAATAATTTTAAGATAGTAGCTAAGGATATAGGAAAAGGTAAATACGCTGTGATAACAGGTCCGGTTAGTTTAAAGAAAACTAAGTGGTCTGAGCAGGATAGGGGTTAGAGTTATGATAGTATATCCAGATAATTGGAAAAAAGACTATGTTGGTTATTCAGATTATAATATAGATGTTGGTCCTATAGTTGAAAGAATACTGAAGGACGTAATATATTACATTAACGTGAATCACATTGCTTATAGCGGTGGAATAGATTCCACAATAATGTTGGCTATATTGAAACAGATATATAGTGTTGTATATACCTATACTATAGCATCTCGTGACGATCATCCTGATGTATTGTTTGCGAGATTAGGGAGTAAATTTTATGATACTAAACATCATGAATTTATAGTTGAGCCTACCGAATTAGAAGCAGATGAACATCTTGGTGATAATGCTGTAAGACAGTTTTTTGGACTTGTTAGTAAACACACGAATAAGATCGTCACTTGTGATGGAGTAGATGAATTTATGTGCGGCTATTATAAACACATGGATTGTACGCAAGAAACCTATGAGTATTTCTTAAGTAAATTGACTCCAGATCATTTAGTACCACTGAACAGCGCTTCCAAAGATGTTAAAGTGTATGTACCCTATCTTGATAGAGGTATGATATATATTTATAGAAATATACCATTAGATGCCAAGGTGGATGAAAATAATAGAAAAAAGATTATGGTTAAGATAGCGGAGTATTTAGGAGTTCCAAGAGAAATAATCGAGCGTAATAAGTATGGTTTCTGTGATGCTTTTAGAGACAAGGATAAATAATCTAGCAGAATTGAAATTTTATTCTATAATAGAGTTAAACGACCATGATAGGAGAACTGTTATATGCGAATAGGATTTGATCTTGACGAGGTGTTATGTGGTTTGTTTCTAAGGATTAACCAATATCTTATAGAGGAGTATGATTTTTATATAGATTATAAAAAAGATTTGGTTAGTTATAAAATGGAGACGTTGGCGTGTATACCAAAGGATATATCTCGGGATATGTTTTCTCATATAGAGGATGGTTCATTTTTTAAAGAAGCTCCGCCGACGGCTTATGCTGAACATGCTATAAATAAACTACGTATAGCAGGATTTGAAATTTTTGTTATAACACATAGGCATGAAGAACATAGACCATGTACTGAGAAATGGTTAGCGGATAATAATTTATATTTTGATGAATTACTTATGGAAAAAAATAAGGCGGAGACTATAAATAAGTATAATATAAATGCGATGGTGGATGATAGACACGATGTACTATCAGAAATATATCGTAAATGTGGGTTATTAAAATATGGTTTGTATTGTATAGATGTTCCTTGGAGTAATAGGTTTCATAGTATAAATATACTTAAAGTTCAAGACGTAGCAGTTGCTGCTAATAGAATAATCACCTTGAAGGAGAAGAAGGAGAAGGTGGCTTATTTCTAAGGATTAACCAATTTAAAGTTCAAGACGTAGCAGATGCTGCTAATAGAATAATCACCTTGAAGGAGAAGATTAATGCTAACTGAATGTCCTAAGTGCGGAACTACTAAAGATACTACTAAAATAAAATTAAAATTTGTTGTTCGTGAAAGTGATTATTTTCCAAAACGACCACCTGTTACAACGTTTTGTGATAATTGTGGGGTCGAATTTAATATAAGATTAAATGGTTTACAGGTTAAGGAGAATTGTTATGAAAGTAACGTGTGCACTGTGTGAATTTGAAAAGGATGGTAAGTGTTTAAAGAAAAAGAAACAAAAGATTAATGTTAAAAAGAAACGTATTTGTAATTTCTATAAACAAAGTGATGATAAAGTCAAGCTGTTGGTAGAAAAACAGATGAATAGCAAACCTATCCCTACTACACTTAGACCAGACTGGTGGCATGATAGGCGGGGATATATTAATAAACTCAAGAAATTAGATAAAGAAAAGAAAAGACGTGAATCAGAAATGACACCAGAACCTAAAAGAATGTTTATAGAGGATGTGAAGCACCCATTAACTGGTGATTTAAGTAAATACACATCCACTGTAAGTGATAATATCCCTAGTAAAGAGGCTACTAGACCAATGAGGGATAAGTAGTATGATGTGTCCACATTGTAAAGGTAAACGGATGATTGTGATAGATCAACACGAAATTGTTGGCGGAGGATTTATCCCTGAGTACGATATTTGTCCAACTTGTAAAGGCAAAGGATTTTTAGACGACCTTAAGGAGGAAGGGGAAGAACCAAAAATTAGTGGAGGGATTGAAAGCATGAGATACACAGTTGATTGTTTTACAGAAAGATGGGCTGGTACCGAATTTCCTGAAAATACATATGATTGTGATTCGGTAGAACATGTAGCAGAAATTGTTAATGATTGTACAAAAGAAATAGCTGGCATTAAAAAAATAGAGGTATGGATTAATGAGCCTTACCCAGAAGAGTAAACCTACCTATGATATTGAAATGACTTTGAGGAATCAAGGGTATGAATATATTGTAGGGTGTGACGAAGCAGGTAGGGGTCCTTTAATGGGACCAGTAGTAGCTGCAGCTGTTAATATCCCTGATGGGTTTGATACTTCTGATATTAATGATAGTAAGAAGCTTTCTTATAATAAGCGGACGTACTTATTTGCTAAGATAGCCGCTGAGTGCGATGCTCGTATTCAAATCGTTGAGAATGATGTTATAGATCAAATTAATATTCGACAATCTACAAAGATGGCTATGCAGTTTGCTATAAGTAAAATTACAAGAGCTGATTACGCATTAGTGGATGGGGATTTTCTACCAGATTATTTAAATATACCAGCTAAATCAGTTATAAAGGGCGACCAAATTTCCGTATCCATTGCAGCTGCTTCGATTGTAGCTAAGTGTTACAGGGATAAGTTAGTAGAGAAATACCATAAACAATTTCCTATTTATAACTGGCAAAAGAATAAAGGGTACGGAACTAAAGAGCACAGAGAAGCTATTAAGATTTATGGAATTACACCTTTTCATCGCCAGACTTTTGGTGGGGTAAAAGAATATGTAAGTATTTAATTTAAATTGTTTTATAAGATTTAAAGTTAAAAAAATCTTAAAGGAGGATATTATGAGTAAAAAACGTTCTAGTATGCGTTACGCACTTGTTGGCGTTCTTTTTTTGAGTTTGATGCTCGTATTTGGCGGTTGTGTTACTGCTGTACGGACTGAAAAAGCTCAGATAATTAAAACAGGTGCAGCGCAGTATCAAGCAGAGGCTCTAGGCGCTATAGATAAGATAGATGAATTACGCCAAAAGGAGCTTGAAGTACCACCGATTTCTCCAGAACAAGCTTCAGCTAAATTTGTTACGCTTGTTAAGAACTCGGAAGGAAATATTAGTCTTTCGCAATTAAACATGTTTTTAAATCCGGTTAATTCAAATATGCCGACTAGTGGGAAACAGTGGCAAATTTTTCTTCAGAAGGTAAGAGATCAATATACAACCTTTAATGCTACTTTTACCTCACTTGACCAAAGTGGTTTTCTTGCTTTGTCTGATGTAAAAAGAACTGTACCGGTACTTGATAAACTAATTGCCCAATTAGTTGCATTTTCAAGTGTACTTGCAGAGCATCCTGTAACTTTTATCAGTGATAGAGTAACTATTGTGATGGAATTAGAAGATATTCGTGATGATGTTTCTATGGATCCTACTATAAGAGATATGCGTTTATTAGATATAGAGAATCAACTTCGTGATCTTGTAGCAGCAGAAGTAGAAATGACTAGTGGAGCCATGGCTCAAGCACTTAAGGCTGCAACAGTTGGTATGGAATTACGTAAGATTCTTATTAATTACGAACATGTTAGTCTCAATGAAATTGCTCAATCACTATCTGTTGCATTTTCATTAGCTGGTAGTATCTCTGGTATGGATTTTACAGAGCTTGAAGCAAAGACTAGTACTCTTATTAATGAAATAAATGCTGATCCTGAACTTAAAAGCTTTTTCGAATTGGCAATTTCTGATATTATGTAAGTTTCATCACTTAATGAAAGGAGAAAATAACTATGCCAGATAACGATGCAATTGTTTTGGAAGAAATAAAAGAAACAGTGTTTGCTTTAGATAAAGCGTATAGACGTGCTGTTAATGCTTCTGATGTAACTGCTATGACCGCATTAAAACCACAAGTTGATGATGCGTTTGATAGTTATACTAAGGCTCGTCTTAAGCTTTTTGCGGATGGCGTTATCGCAACTGATCAAGATGTTCTAGAATTACGTAATATTAGGGCTGATATAGATCAGGCTGCAGATACACATGCGTTAATTATAGGAGCGGTTAAGTTTATTGCACTTATTGCTGCTTTTGTTTAATAGTTATATAAAATAATAAGAAAACATATAGCATGCTATTTGAGGTGCTATATGTTTTCCAATGGAAAAGGAGAATCAGGCAAATGATAAAAGAAAAGTTAAACAACGCTATAGTAGCGATGAAAAGGAATCATGGATGCCCTATCACTTATGCATTTTTAACAGAAGAAGACTTTGTGGAATTAAAATCTTTATCTGAAGGCGAGCCATTTGATGATGGTTATGTAATTTGGAGCATGTATTGCTATCCATACAAATCTCTGGGATATGTTAATGAAATAATAAAAAGTGGGCCAAATAGTATATCGGGTAGGTACAGTGAGATAAGAGGTAATTTCGAAGACATTAGATTAGTTTCTATAAAAAAGAGTGTCGATTTTGTCAGGGATCAAGATGTGTCTGAGGAATTGTATGATGGGGATTATATACTTGTCGATGAAATTAAGGCTGATGAGAATATTTTAAAGAATATTAAAGAAATGTTAAGTAAGTTTAGTCATCCTTTTTTAATTATCGAAGTATTTCAACTTAAAGTGAATCACATAGGGCAGCAACCTATTCTTTTCAAAATTAAATTTAAAGGGAAATACCAACACAAAGAATATATTGATGAGTATAGGTTTTTTATATTGAATTTTTTGAATAAATCCTATAATTTAAATGTCTATATGCAATAACATGTTAAAATGTATTTAAATAAAACAACCGATAAAGGATTAAAAATATGGGGTATGATTCAAAACTGTATCAACTATGGATAGTATTAAAATATAACTACTATAAGTTATATTGGAAGTTTAAGAAACCCGCAAAGCGTAGTAAGTTTTATGGATGGAGCGAAGAAAGCCGCGAAGCAGTAAATAACGTTGGAGTTGTTTATGGTGTAAAAAAGAATAAATAAAATTTCAGTGATGAACGAGGTGACGCTATGGATGCTGACGAACTGGAATTTAAAAGACTGGTCGAGTCGTTACGAATACCTCCAAGTACGAATGATAATGGCGTGTTTCATACATGGAATAACCAAGGTATATTAGCTTCGATGTTGGAAATGATATGGAATGAATTGCGGGAAAATAAATCGGAGTAAAAAATATGTCTAAAAGGAGTTTATTTATGGAAAATGAAAATATAGATGTAAAACCTGGGGAATTAGAGGTTTTAAAAGATGGTGAGTGGATAGAGACTACATTTGACGATGTGAAATCAGGAGATAAAATTCGTTTAGTCGATACTGATAATGGAGAAACTTACGAATTTGGTGTTGAAGAGGATAAAAATGGAAGATAAATTACATAATTGTGATTATAGTGCTAAATTTGTGATAATAGGTGGTTATCAAGAGAGGTATAAGAATTTTTATGGACCCGCTATTGAAAAATGTTGTGAAATCGAAGGAGCACTTTTTGTTGATAACAATGAGTATCGTACTCAGGTAAATTTTTGTCCTTACTGTGGTGCAGAGGCTGCTGTTAAGGTTAAATATGAAGACAGAGACGAGTATGAGAAGAGAGTTTATGGGTAGTTATGATTCAAGTCATCATGCGACAGGATTGAGAGGCGACGACGAAGAGTTTATTAAGGCGTCAAAGAGACATTTTGAGGAGGAAAGGAAAAGAATGGAAAGACCTATTATAATTAATATCTTTGGAGGACCAGGAGCAGGTAAATCAACTACAGCTGCGTCAGTATTTGGTTTGCTCAAACTACATGGAGTTAATGCTGAGTTAATAACTGAGTTCGCTAAGGACTTAACATGGGAAGATCGTGGAAAGACATTAGATAATCAAGCCTATGTGTGGGCTAAACAGTATCACAGGCTATGGAGAGTGGGTAGTCAAGTGGATGTGGTTGTTACTGACGCTCCTCTTTTGCACAGTTTAATTTATGGAGATACAACTCGTGAATTTAAAGCTGTAGTGAAGCAAGCTTATAACGAATTTAATAATCGAAGTTATTATTTGACTCGCGTTAAAAAATATGAAGAAGCAGGTAGGAGCCAAACAGAAGATGAAGCTATAGATGTTGATGGAGAAGTTATAAAAATGCTAAAAAATGAGATAGTGTTTACCTCTGTTGAGGGAAATTATCGTGGCATTAACGCTATAGTTTCTTACATCTTAAACGAATTGGGGATTTTAAAGACTCATAGTATTCAAAAAATACTTGGAGGCTGGTAAAATAATCTAGCAAAATGTTGATTTTATTCTATAATAGATACATAGGAGATGTTTTATGACAGATAAACCTGTAGAAAAAACAGATACTAAAGACGCTCCTCCAGCTAAAACTGGACCACCTAAACGTGTAGGTGGTGGTGGGGGTAATAGAACTGGTAAAGGACGAGGTCGTGGAGGATCACCAAGTGGTGGTGGTCGGGGAGTAAAGAGATAATCTATGGAAATATGCACTGAGATAAAAGAGGGTGATTGTCTAAACGTACTTAAAAATTATTCGGATAATAAGTTTCAACTTATAATGACTTCACCTCCTTATGCAGATCAGCGTAAAAATACTTATGGCGGGGTACACCCAGATAAATATGTAGAGTGGTTTGCTCCGATAGCAATGGAGTTATTCAGAGTATTGGACGAAAAAGGTACTTTTATCTTGAATATAAAAGAAAAAGTAGTTAATGGTGAGAGACATACTTATGTTATTGAATTGATACTTAAAATGAAAGAGTTAGGTTGGTTATGGACAGAAGAATTTATGTGGTGTAAGAAAAATTCGTTTCCTGGTAAATGGCCTAATAGATTTAGAGATTCGTGGGAACGGTGTCTTCAATTCAACAAAGTGAAAAAATTTAATATGCACCAAGATAACGTCATGGTTCCAATCGGGCCTTGGTCTAAACATAGGTTAAATAATCTTAGTGAGGTTGACAAAACTAGAGATCCTTCTGCGGTTGGTAGTGGTTTTGGTAAGAATGTATCCAACTGGGTGGGTAGAGCTTTAGTATACCCGACAAATGTTCTACATCTAGCAACCGAAACTTCTAATCAAAAACACAGTGCTGCATTTCCAACTAGTTTGCCTGAATGGTTTATTAAACTTTTTACGAAGGAATTAGATTGGGTATTAGACCCCTTTGTTGGGTCTGGAACTACTTGCTATGTGGCAAAAAGTTTATCAAGGAATTCAATAGGTATAGAATTGATGCCAGTGTATGCGAAACTAGCTAAAGACAGAATAGATACAACTGTAAACGAACTTGTATTTGAAGAACATGAATAGAAAGGAATTAATATGGAATTGAAATCGTTGAATTTGGAATTGAAAAAACCTTTGGATGAGGCTATATCCAATGCTTTAACGCTTTATTATATGAAAGCGCCGTTTAAATCTTTTGAAAAAATTATACAATCATCTAATATCAATAAATTAATTTCAGATTTTCCAGATAACGCTGAGGAAATCGCTGAAAAAATGTTTGAAATTCATACAGAAAAATCAAAACAAACTCATTATGGGAAAGTTTATGAAAGAATAGTTGAAAATTTTAAAGGGGTGGAAAAGATAGAAAGTGACTCAAAGTTAAAGGGCATTGATTATAAAATTGAAGATTTAGATACGGTTTATTTTCTAAGTCATAAATCAGGAGCTAATTGGGCGAATAGTAGTCAAGGACGAGATCAATCAAAATCCTTTGAAAGAGCTAGAGAATCGGTGTTGGATAAAAGAACTGTCTGTATTAACACCTGTAGTTATGGAGTTGATGATAAACCTCATAAAGATACAGAATTTTCGAATTATTACAAACTTTGTGGTCAGAGGACTTGGGAATTTTTATCAGGAGACCCTAATTTTTATTCTAAAATTAATGCTTCTATTCGTAGGGTCAAAAAAGATTTACGTGTTTATGATACTGTGTCAACTAAGGCTGAACGATTCTTAAAAGATTTTAAACATCATTGCACTAATGAAGATGGTACTGTAAATTGGGATACGTTGTTAAGAATAAATTCTTCAAAGAATTCTAAACTTGGAAATCAAGATCACTTATTTAATAATTACGGAGAGACAGAGTAATGTATTATGTTAGAGCAACCGGCGATAATCGGTATGCGGGTGGAACGGATAAATGGTTAAAGATTAGAAGTCTAAGAAAATGTAGTAAGACCTCATATGAAATTGGTGCCATCATTAATGGACAAGAAAAATTTACGTTTGTAAATCCAAATGAGAGAATAGATCATTTAGAATTTGCTGAAGGATGGCCTGGTCTTAAACCAATAGGATTTTTTACTATAATAAAAAATTGGAAGGATTAAGTTATTTTATGGGTATGGAATTAGAACTGAAAGAAGAACCCAAACAAGTTATAGTTGTACGCAAAGACCTGAACATGAGGAAAGGTAAGTTAGCGGCACAAGTTGCCCACGCCTCGGGGAAGGTCTTTTTTGATAGAGCTGTGTTTACTACTTTACATATTATTATTAACTGCACAGAAGCTATGGTGGTGTGGGCAGATATAAATAAAAGCCCGTTTGTTAAGATAGTTGTTTATGTTACTTCTGAGCAAGAACTGCATGATCTTAAAGAGCAAGCAGATATAGCAGAAATTCCTAATGCATTAATTTTGGATGCTGGGAGAACAGAATTTAAAAAACCAACATATACTTGTTTGGCAATAGGACCAGACAATCCAGTATGTGTGGATGAAATAACTGGTGATTTACCATTGCTATAGGAGAAGTTATGTATTTAATTCATTCACTTGCTTATATCGAGTCAAATCCATCTGAAGAATACAAGATACTTGAGTTGGATGACGGCTCTACAATAGTGTTGCCGATAATAGTTTTAAAGACTGATAATACATCAAAATTACGGAAATTACTACATGAAAGTGTCGATAAGATGTGTGATGCTATAAGTGTGGATAAATTTTTAGGGGAGAATTAAAATGAAGATTTATTTATGTGCTAGAGAAGAGGATTTATTTCAGGCATGGACTAGACATTGTAGGCAGTACGATTTTGTGGTGCCCACCAAACAAGATATTATGTCCATAGATGCCGAAGCTATCGTAAGTCCAGCAAACTCTTTTGGATTCATGACAGGTGGAATAGATTTACATTATAGAAATTATTTAGGTAAATCAATGGAAGACGACCTACGTAAACGAATCGGTTTAGAATTTAACCATGATCTGTGTGTTGGTCAAGCAACTTCGGTCGAGTTGTTTAAAGTACCATCACTGATCAAATACAAATATCTTATAGCAGCCCCCACTATGCGAATGCCTGAAAATGTTTCGCACACAATCAATGCGTTCCTGGCAGCAAAGGCCGCGTTAATTGAAGCAGAAAAACTTGGTGTGGAAAGCATAGTGTTCCCTGGATTGGGAACAGGTACTGGTAGTATGTCAGCACAAGACTGTGCTAAACAAGTGGGTGCTGCAATTAGGTACGTTTTAATCGATGGGACTGCCTATAGTGGACCAAAAGGTCTGTATGAAGAACAAGATTTTATTCGGAAACATGTAATATCTGAAAAATGGTTTGAAGTACAGAGAATGTCTTAATAAAATAACAGGGAGAATTAAAATGGATTTAGAAAAGCAAGTCATTGAAGTAGAACGTAACGGAAGATGGAATAGAATAACACCGGAAGACATAAAGCCTGGTGAAGTTTTTAGAATACAACCGCTTAAGAAAAGAATGGGATACACCGCATATTTACATGGTAGTAAAGAGGCAAACTATACTAAAGCAGATGAATTTGGTTTAAGTGATAATGAAACCTTTATGAGGGAGTTCGAGGGTAGTTTATACGAAATATCGCTTGATATGGAAGTAGATACTGAAACCGGGGAAACTTGGGTACTTGGTATTTATGGTGTTGAATTAAAAGAACCTGTAAAGGTATAGTTATGCAATATAAATGGAAAGTAGTCCCACCATGTAGAGAACAACGTTTAGATATAAGACCAGAAGATATGTTGCCTGGTGGAGTTTTCAGAGTATGTGATGTGTATAAATCAGGTGGTGGGTATGATAAATTTCCCAGTATATATAAGGCAAAAACTGGGAAGGGGGTTGATCCCAGACAGTTTGTGGTGCAACTATATGGATGCCATTTAGAATGCCCTTATTGTTATGTAACACCTAATGGAGTATGGGGAGATTATGAAGAATATACATCAGAAGAAATGGTTAAAGAGTTTTTATTGGCTCGAGAATATACCCAAACGGATATTAGAACTTTTCATCTCATGGGTGGGTCACCCGGACTTTATATTGAATATTGGCCAGAACTTATTGGAATGTTGGATAATTATGGATCATTTGTATTTCATAGTGACCTAACTTTAACAGAAAAAAGATTGAATAGACCATTACTACAAGCTATATCACAACCGAACTGTTTATATGCAGTTAATGTAAAGGGAGTAGATCGTTACGACTATAAAAGAAATACAGGTAAAGAATTTGATTCTGGTATGTTCTGGTTGAATCTTTATGACTTGTGGATTATGGACGTACCTTTTTATTTAACATTTACAAACCCAAATCCGGAAGGTTACGAAGATTTTTGTCGGCGTGTAGAAGAGACCATGAATGAATCAATTTTGAAACATGCGTTTACTATAGATTTAAAAGAATATGATGCGGTGAAAGCTTATGAAGTAACCCATTGTGGAAGAATTACGGGGGTACCGTTACTATGAATGATATGGGAATTAGACTATCTGATGAGTCTGGTGAGAATAGAAGAGATGAAGATATATTAGATATGATAGATAAAATAAACGAAGTGATAGAGGAATACGACTTTAGAGTCCGTCAGTGGGCAAAATGGGAAAAGTTTAGCGAATCCTGTGTCAAAGAACAGAAATTTGTGGAAGATTTATACAAGCGGTTAGGATTGGAGAAAGAACAAGATGAATAAGCTAAAAAATAATGGAGTAATATATTATAGTATAGATTTTAAAAAGAAATTATGGGAAGATCCAAAAGAATTGGGTAATGTTTTATCTTTCATGATGAATTCAATTTTAGGTGATGTGGATGCTTATCTTAGTAGACAAGAAAAACCGAAACTCGTGTTTACCGAATTTAAGGAGTTGAGAACTTTTGATAAATTATGTTTTGATTTCGAATGTTATGATGTTGCAGATGAAGACGAAGAAAAGATTTACATGTCTAAACTGAATGATGAAGATAGAGAATCATATGAATTAGGTAAGTCATGGGAGAAGCAAGATGGAAGATGAACTAAGAACAGTCGAAATATATACAATAGATGATTGGGAAGAGATAGAGTTTAAAGATTTAAAACCCGGAGATAGATTCCGGTTATTTGATGGTGAGGAACAAGTAATTGATGAAAAGGGGTACAGAGAGTGGTTAGTTGCTACTATACCTTATATAAATGAAAATGGAATTTATGAGATAGAATGTTATTATGAATAAAAAGGTGGTAGAATGTTAGAATTAAACAAAGTATATAATATGGATGTCTTCGATATGCTGAAGAAGATAGACGATGATAGTGTAAATTTTTTGATAGCCGATCCAGATTACAATGTAGGTGTGAAATATAGCGGTAAGTCCTATAAGACTGATTTTGATGCTTATATTAGTAACTACATTAAGCTGGCATCAGAAGCGCATCGTGTATTGAAAGATGAGGGCAATGCTATATTTATAAACTACGATAAGAACAACAGTTATTTACGTGTATTATATCTTGATCGTGCTTTTTATGACGTTGCTAATTATGTATGGGTGTACGCTACAAACACCGGTTTTTCTTCTAGTAAATTAACCACAGCTCATAGAAGTTTGTTACATGCACGTAAGAGTAAAGATTCTGTGATGTATAAGGATAATATCGCGGAGGATTATAAGAATCCTAACGATAAACGGATAAGGCGTTTAATAAAGGAAGGATCAAAGGGTAGGATGCCTTACTCTTGGAAATATTTTAATCAGGTAAAAAACGTATCCAAGACAAAACGTGGTATAGATCATCATCCTTGTGTTATTCCTGACGAATTAACATCACTATTTATAAAAGGTATGACCAAACCAGGTGATATCGTTGTTATACCATATGCAGGAAGTGGATCTGAAATTGGAGTTTGTAGGAAATTGAAGAGACAGTTTTTAGCATCAGAATTAGACACAAATTATTGTGAGGTTATAGAAAAACAATTAGATAAGGAGCTGATAAATTTCGAGTGAGGTGTTGAACATGATTAAAGTGTTTGCTTTTGAAAAAGGACAAGTCGGGTATCATTGTGAGGATTGCGAGAAGACTTTTACAAAAGATATTTCTGATATAATTACAGATAACTGCGCTTTAGACATAGACATTATATGTAAAGATTGTGGCGAAAGCGAAGTTTTATATTTTACAAGGTGTACGGAAGAATATATGGCAAAGGAACTTATGGCTAAAATAACTAGAGCAAAAGAATCAAGAAAGGAATTATAGATTATGAAAAAAGTTTCATGGGATGATTACTTTATGACAATGGTATATCTTGCTGCCATGCGCAGCAAGGACGAAAGTACCCACATAGGAGCTGTTATTGTTGGACCTGATAACGAGATTAGATCTACTGGGTACAACAGTTTTCCTCGTCGCATAAACGATAATGTGCCAGAACGTCAAGAAAGACCAGAGAAGTATTTCTGGTTCGCACACGCTGAGAGAAATGCGATATACAATGCTGGTATGGTCGGTGGCGCTCCCCTGAAGGGATGTAGAATGTATACTAATGGCGTTCCTTGTAATGATTGTGCATGGGGAGTTATTAATACTGGTATGGTAGAAGTTATTGTGGATAAAAAATGGGATGCTGACAACGCTAAAAAATGGTCAGAACACGCTAAAAGATCTATAGTTATGTTTGAAGAAGCGGGTGTGTCTGTAAGATTTTGGGAAGGTATCTTATTAAATGTTCATAGATTTCGAAGAGGAGAAAAATTCTAAAGGAGGATATATTGCCACTACTAAGTAAGTGTAAAGAAATTGATATAGTGGAAAAGAAATATACTTATAGGAGAAAATGTATGAAACAAAAAATAAAATCACCAAGAAGTGAATCAGAAGTTATGCGTAAAATATCTGATTGGTGTGATAGTAAGCATCCAAAAGTTGAGGTGCAGAAGTCTGAGTATGAAAAATTAATTGAATCAACGGGTGAAAAGAAAATTATTGATACAACTTTGATAGGTAGATATAAAAGAAAACCACCATCAGGAGCTAAAGGAGTTTTAATTGCTGAATTAGAACTTGAGGAACATCAGAAAAAATATTCTATTCTTAAAGATATGGTTAAAATTACTGTGCCTTTGAGAAAATTATACTATTATCGACATGATATACCTCAATATTGGTTAAAGATAGACGCTGATGGTACCCCGTTTATGATAAATTATAGGCATATTTATGAAAATCAAGAGGAAACAGATGATATGAAACCTTTTGGTAGTTTTACTAAGAAAGATCAGTTAACTCGAATTGTAGCTGCTCAGCGACAAAATAAAAAGAGCGGGTGGCCTAGGTATGTTATTGTTGGGTGGGATAAAGTACTTAAAGAATTGAATAAAATCATAAAAAAAGCGAATTTTTAAAAAAAATACTTTTTTTGTCTAGCAAAACACAAAAAATATTCTATAATATAAAAT
>Ga0255046_10000027_pt1 | contig 26885 bp, 61 predicted proteins | sample BC1_12_27_MG_FD_183632 | JGI IMG/M metagenome (GOLD analysis project Ga0255046, IMG submission 183632) | Seawater microbial communities from Strait of Georgia, British Columbia, Canada - BC1_12_27 | ecosystem: Environmental > Aquatic > Marine > Strait | place: Canada: British Columbia...
GTAGCCATGATGGCCTCATGTTGTTTGTTGTTATACTTATCTATTACCCCAAGGATTCCCTGTAGCTCAAGAAAAAAAAAGAAAAAAAATGGCACCCTATTGGATGCCATTTCCTGCTATTGTCCCACCACGATTAGTCATTGCTATCCTTAGTATTTTGTTTCTTAATAATATACTCTTTAATATCCTTTAGGAATTGGTCATTAATATCATAGAACGCATTGTCAAGGTCGTTACAGCGATAGTCTCCACTGAAGTTAGGATAATCAACATCTCCTTCTACTTCGCCAGTACCTTCGCAGTCATCACAAGTAAGCATTTCATCTTCTGTGCAGTTATCACTATCATCCCAGTCAAAATCTGGATTATCAATTTCACCAGAGCCACCACAACCATAACAGGTGTCAGTTTCACGACCACATTTTTCATCATCAAAGTACCACCCACCACATCCATTAGATTTCATAGTACCATCAAGAACCGAATCATCAAGGTATTCACCAACTTCAGTAAGCATATCATATACTTTCTTTGAAGTCTCAGTGTTAAGAGCAGTCAGAGCTTCTTCAATAATTGGGTAACTTGTGCAGTAGCCATTGTCAACCCATTGATTGAATCCACCATTTTCAACTTGATAGTTTAAGTTACCAAGTACCACGGCGAGCTGCTCAAGTTCAGTTGCTTCATTAATCATACGATTATAAGACCACGACTCATTACCATTAGTAGAGGCATCTACACGAGCTCTTTCATCGTTATAAGCTTTATCCATTAATAGTTGATGTACATCAGGTTCTTGTGCTGCTTCTTTTGCTTCTGCCTCTGCTACCATAATATCAAGTTCTTCGTCAGTTGCGTTTTTGATGTCTTCTGTGTTCATAATGAACTCCTGCTGTTGTTGTTGTTGTTGTTGTTATACTTACCTATTACCCCACAGATTAGGTGTAGCTCAAGAAATAAAAAAATAAATTTAATCTCCTATAAGTTTAAGGTGTGCATACTCATTGAACGGACTTGGGATAGTTTCGGGTTCTTCTTGTTCAATAAAGGTTGAGTCAATGGCGAATACACCATTGGTAGATGTGTCTTGATAGACAGCTAGTTGGACTTTAATGCCATGACTGTCTGTCACGGTTACTTCTTGACAGAAGACTGCATCGTCGGTAGTGAGTGGCATTATAGTTCCTCCACCCATTTTGTAATTTTATCCATTTCAGTTTCACGGAGAACACTAGACTCAATCAATACACCAGTATATTTGATGTATCCAGTGAATGACATTGAGTCGTTAGTGATATTAATCATATCACTTTGAATGCAGTGGTCTCCATCTAGGTAGTCAAGCTCAGAGCATTCAACTTCTTCATCCTCCTCACCATCTTCAAGTGGGATATAATCTTCATCAATAGGTTCGAAACGAGATTCCCATTCTATTTTGTCACAGTCGGACAAGAATCGTAGGGACTTTTGTTCTTCTTCATTTAATGGATTAGCCTCAATAGGGTCAAGGAACATTGCTGTGTGATGAAATGAGGTTACTTTGTGAGGGTTTAATCCCATGTTTTGCATTTCTTCAAGTCCTCGGCGATATTTACCAATTTCTAGGAGAGTGTCCATATCAAACTTGATTACTACAAAACTTGGGCCTTCGGCGTATTCATCGTAAACACTACAATTTACTACTAGATTGATGTAAGGTTTTTTAGCTGTGTCATTTGTTGCGTTCATAATGAACTCCTGTTGTTCTTGTTGGTTATATTTATCTATTACCCCATAGATGGGTCGTAGCTCAATAAATAAAAAAAAAAAATTAATCATCTTCTGGTTCGTGTTCAAATGAAATCCACTTACCTTTATACTTTGCCTCTTTACTGATATAGCCTTCGTCTTCTTCAAACCATTCTTTAGAGATAGAGCATTGCTTCATAAAGATTGTTCTAACATCAAAGCCAAACTCAATATCAGTAGTTACATAATTGCTGTGGTTAGTTTGAATGTCGTTAGGGTGTACGCCAGCCATATCATCGTGCTGTTCAAGTCCATACAAGATAACTTTAGCATCGGGGTCTTCTACTGTCCATTCTTCAAAGTAGATGTGAAGGTCATAGTCTTTGCCTTTGTAATGAAGGGCGTGCCATTCGTCTTGCATTGTGTCAGTGCCATCATAATCAAGTACCAACTCGCCTTCAATATAAAATAGGAGTTTCTTTGCATTTGGTACGACTGCCTTTAAGTTAAGTCCTTTAAGGTCTTTTATTGGGTTTGATAATACGATTGTTGCCATGATTGACTCCGTTGTTGGTTGGTTATATTTACCTATTACCCCACTGATAGCTTGTAGCTCAGAAAATTCCTGAGCTGTAGTCGAAGTTCGGGGTAATAGTTAGTTAGAGGTGCGTCTACTTTTTTATATAGAGGTGACAAAAAAGAGGCTTTCGCCCCTTAGATGGGGCGTAGCTCAAGAAATGTCAGTTTCTGAAACTATTTCATCTTCAATGATTTGAGTGTGAATGATTGAGCCATTGGCCTGTTCATCTTCCGTGAATTGGTAGTCCATATCTTGTATGATAGAGTTAATGGCTTCTTGGGTAGTTTCCCCCTCTTGGACATCAACTTCTATATCAAGCATTACTATTAGTTGGGTAGTTACTTGCTTTTTCATCTTAGTCTTCCTCTACTAGATAGTCTTTTAAGAGTTTAGGGTCAACGAGCATCAACAATCCATCAATAGCCGTTAAGTCATATATTTCAAGGTCGCTTTTAATTTGGTCAATTACTTTATCAACCAATTCTTGTTTTTCATCTTCATTCATAAGATTACCCTCTATTGATAGTGAAAGTTTCATCGCCTTTGTATTCAACTTGTAGTCCAAGTTGTTGGGCGATTGTTGCTAGGTCAGAGTTACTTACAGACGATAGTTCGGATTTAACTGCTTCTACAACATCATCAAATGATGCACAGTTATCATTAACTTCTTCAAATACATCTCTTGTGAGTTCATTGGTAATGGTATCAAATGTGAATGAGAACTCGTCAAATATATCTGATTGACAGGCATCATCCTTAAACCATTCGTTTAGGGCTTCTCTGATTTCTTCTTTAAAGTCGTAAGCCATCCCATCTTGGAGATATGATGATGTAGTGTGTGCAAAGGTAGTAACGATTGGCATACAGCCCTGTTCTTCCTCACTCTTTACATCTACCGTGAATTCAATTTCTGTATCATCTGACATTGTAACGATTGTATTGTATGATTTATTCATTCGTGTTGACATATTGTCTCCTTGGTTGGTTATATTAAGCTATTACCCCTTAGATGGGGTGTAGCTCAGGAATGATTAAACCTCTCCCATCATTTCCTTCATTTCTTGTTCAATGCGTTCATCTTTTTTACGATTGTAATCCCACGCAATAAACATTTGTCTTGCCCAATCAATACAGCCCATTTCAAGTACCATTTCATCATTCTCCATCAGTCTTCTAACATAGATACGCTTCAAGTCGGGAGTATGTTCTTCTAACCAATTTTGGAAACGCTCATTTGTTGCATCGGCATCGGCATTGAAATCGGCGATATGGTCTTGATATTCATCATCAGTGTATTTTGCTTGTAGTTCGGCTTCTTTTAACATAGGGTGTTTCCTTTTTAGTTGCAGTAACAGATACATTCTTTTTTGTTGTGCATATTATCTCTAATATTCAAAGTACGATTAAGTGCAATAAACATACTTTCAGTATCACCATTTTTCATAGATGTTTTAAATTCTTCACGAGATTCAACTTCATCTTTTTCTTCGTAGTAACGCTCATTCCCTCTCATTAACTGAGCGTCAAATGGAACTCTCTCGGCATCAGTTAAACCATTTGTTTTGAGGTGTTCAATGTACTCCTCTGCTTCTTTAATAACAGCATCCATATCACCTTTGAACTTAAATTGGGCAATTAGGTAACGACCTGCTTCTCCACATAATCTCCCCTCCTCTTTCAAGTCTTCAAGTAATAGGTTAATTCGGGACACCTCCCCCTTGACAATATCATCAAGAGGTGCAGTGAGGTAATCTAGGTTAATTGGTGTGATGTTCATATTATCTCCCTAACACCATTTGTTTAATATCATCTGCCGTATGCTCATAGGCAGTTGCTACAATGCCCATTCTTGCTGACATTTCAACACCAGCTTGATTGCGAGCATCAGTTGAAATCTTACCATACTCTACAAGGGCTTTGCCTAGAGCCATCATAAACTCCCCTTGAAGGTATCTGTGACTCTTGGCTAATCCATCCACAATACCTTCAACGATTTGGTCTTGATAGCCAGATGCGTTAGTACATTCAACAAGCTCTTTTACATTCAATGATACGGCTTCTTTAACCATTTCATTGCGACATTGGTAAAACTCTTTATCATCAAACTTGCAGCTCTCTTTAAGTTTAGATGCTTGTTCTTGTGCTTCTCTTGTGATGTAGTTAAATTCTCTCTGTTTCATATTGTTCTCCTTGGTTATATTTACCTATTACCCCAATGATAGTCCGTAGCTCAAGAAATAAAAAAAGCACCACTAATTTAGTGATGCTCTTTTATGTAATCATATTTAACTTAGATATGAGAACGAAGTCGCTTGATTGTTTTCAACATATTAAACGATACAGCTTGCTTAGATATGCTAAAAATGTCACCAATTTCATCCATTGTCATACCATCTATATAATGATATTTCAAGATTTTCCATTCACGACTTGTTCTACTTAAAAAGGTTAGTATTTTTTTGATAGAACGCTTGGTGTCCACTTCGGATTCAATACAAACTTGTGATTGTAGAAAGTCACCATAAGTTGTGCTTTCTCCTGCTGTCACTTGTTTGTCCATTGAGAACACATCAGCCATTTTAACAACTACCTTGCCTGCTTCAAGTTCTTCTTGAATTTTACTAGCACTTTTTTTAGCGTGATTCATAGGAGTTCGGACTGTTCTATTTTCAAGAATATATCTATTTACATAGTCACGCACCCACCAACGATAATAAGTAACAAAGCGATGTCCTTTAGAAATATCAAATTTTTTAACAGCGTGGTCAAAGCCTAATACAGCTTCATTTACCAACTCGGATAAAGGACTGCGATAGTCAGCATAAGCACGAGCCACACCTGTTATTTGTTTTAGCTGTGATTCAAGTAATTCATTACGAGCCTTTGTATCACCTGCTTGTGCTAGAGTTACTAACTCTAATTCTTTTTCAATAGTAAGACTGAAAGATACAGCTTCAATTTCTTTACTAAATGTAGTATTTAAGGTTTTATCTAACATTTGAATTTCCTAGTTGGTTGGTTTGTTGTTGTTGGTTTTAACAATAATAATAACTTTTTCTTCAATGGGCATAAAAAAGAAAAAATATTTTATTAAACTGATAATAAATGATAGGGAATGGAATTATTATCCACTCTCTATCACCTATTTTTTATTAATTATCTTTAATCATACTGATTGTGTCACTGATTGTGTCCCACGATACACCATAACAAGCATCGTGATTGTGAGTAAGGTTTGCCAATACTCTATTGACTTCATCATCGGTTAGAGGTGTTCCGTGGAAGTCTTCATCAAGTTCGCCGTTTCCATCTTCATCTTTGTTCAATCCACGAACATCACTTTCACCCCAAATCAATGCAATTATTTTTGCATCGGGTTGATAGCCTTTTAAATGATTGATTACTTCTTTTGCTGTGATAGGATTAAAACAATGCTCTGGCTCTGCTTCATCATCGGGAAGTTCTTTGAGCATTCGTTCAACCATATCAAATGTATCTCGGATAGCTTCTTCTTGTTCATACACATCATCAGAAGTTTCTTCATTTTCAAGGGCTTCGTTGTTGCCACAGCGTAATGCTTCAAGTTTTTCTAATAGTAGTTGTTTTGTGATTTCCATTGTCTTGCTCCGTTGGTTGTTGTTGGTTATACTAAGCTATTACCCCTTAGATGGGGTGTAGCTCAAGAAATTTTTTTTTAGCACCAAATTGTAAAGCTAACAGGTTTAATACAATTTTTACCATACTGCTTTTCAAAGGCGATTGCTTCGGGAGTTCGTTGAGTTATAGTTGCTACCTCCCAATAGACTCCCATTACTTCATCGTATCGTCCACCCTCTTCATCAGAGTGTCCATTGACATTGATATAAAGACCTGTTTTCTCGGTGAAGTTCTCTTGTAAGGCACAATAGATACCTTCTAAGTCAGATATAGCAATTTCATCTGCTTTTTCATCTTTACCTTTATTAGGAAAGTCAAGTTCCTCTGCTTCGCCTTGTTCAAATTTACTCATTTCATAAGCATCCTCACAATCAATGCCCACCTCTTTACATTTACCAATGAATGTTTTGTATTCAAGTGGAATTACTTTTTCGAGTGTGTCCACTGAAATAACATTTGTGTGACACGCTGCTGCACCCATACCCATAATAAACTCCGTTGTTTGTTTGTTGGTTATACTAAGCTATTACCCCTTAGATGGGGCGTAGCTCAGAAATTATTTTTCGTGGATTCCACTAGGACTACAAGAACACCCACGCCCACTACTTGTTGAACCACACCATCTACACTTGTTGTTACCAATTCCGTGTCTATGCTTCTTCTCAGTGTGGTATGAACAGCCGTGACCATAAGAGGTAGAGCCACACGACTCACAGCTCTTATCGTTGCTATTATGTTCGTGAACTCCATTAGGACTCAGTGAACAGCCGTGACCATAAGAAGAGGAGTTACAATACTTACAAGAACTCACAATGAAATACCTGTCAATGTGAAGTTTTCATTCCATTCTTTGTTACATTCATTACACTCACATTCTCTCCAAGCGTAATTACCATCTGCTTCAAAGCCTAGACCACTAATATCATCACTACCACAATGAGGGCAGTTGTTACCACCATTTTTGATATATTTTTGCTCTTGTATATAAGTGACGAATTTAAAGTCAGTTGAGAAACCTGTGTGACAAAACCCTGTGATGTTTGAAATTTCATCACTGATATACTCTTCAACATCTTCGCCGTCCATATCATCAGGAACTTCAATGTTTAAGGTTGTTGGTAAATCAACTTCTTCGCCGTCAGTATCATACTGAATGTCTGTTACACTTACTTTCATCTTATAACTCCTGTACTAATTTGAGTGAAGGTAAAGAGATTTCTAACTCTTCCCCTGTGCATTCGCCGTCCTCGTCTCTAAGAGGTGCATAAGCATCGCCGTCAACATTAAGACCATTATGTTTAATGTGAGTTGCAAGAGCGTCCATATCACCATCTACGACTGCGTTGTAAACTTCTTCGGGCATATCAACTTCTACACCTAAGCGAAACCATAGTGTTTTCATTGCCATTGTTAATTCCTTGGTTGTTGGTTATACTTACCTATTACCCCAATGATAGTCCGTAGCTCAGAAAATAAAAAAGGAGCTAAATAGCTCCTTTATATTATTTCAAGTGAGTGAATAAAGTTTTATCTAATACTCGCTCTTTATCTGCACCTAACCAATTAAGAGCATCAGTAACCAATGCTTCCATACTTGACTGAGCCTTAGTCCAATCATTGTAGTACATTTTACCCTCTCCAAGGTTTTCCCATACCTTATCCCAAGTCTTTTCATCAGTGATGCGAGATTGGTAATAGTCAGTTGTTGCCTCTCTATCCTCTTCATACATAAAGCGAATAGTAGCTACGCCACCATCCTCAAGAACTACATCAAAGTCAGTGTTTGGTGTAATCTCTGAAGTGTCTGCATTCATTGGTACTGAGAAGCCTTGTGAGATGATATTGTATTTCATTTTGTATCCTTGGTTGTTGGTTATATTTATCTATTACCCCATAGATTAGGTGTAGCTCAGAAAATAAAAAAAAATAAAAAAAGGAGGCTTTCGCCCCCTTATGTTATACTGGCATTATTTCAATATCATCCTCGGAAAACTCAAATGTATCATAACCTTGAAGTCTTCTATTAACTTCTGCAAAGTGAGTTGCAAGGTCTTCCTTAGCAAGTTCCAATGCATCTGATTCTGTATGGGCTTCAACTGTCCCATAGTCACCACCACACCATAGAACATTACCACTTAATAACTTGTATTCCCATTTTGGCATTTTAACAGGGAAGTTGTATTGGTCGCGTCCTTTTGAGTGTTCAAATGGTTTGAAGTCGTCTGCTTGGTGTCCAGAAAGGATATTTGTAATAAATAAAATATTTTCTGGGTCTTGTGAATCTGGGTCAGAATCAAGTGCGTGGTCACGAGAGATGTCTTGAATGAATGCAACTGCTGATTCATTCAATTCCTCTTGGGTAAAACTTGCAGGGTATGTATAGTTGACAGCAAAACTTCCACCAAAATATCCGTTCCACCCTAGAATAGTTGCTTTAAACTCTTCTTTTTCAATAAGTGCAGTTCTGTGCATTAAGTATTGCATACGATACTCTTCAACAAATTGCTCTGTCAATACAATGCTGTCACACTCAAAGAATAGTTGAGCATCGTCGTGAACAGCAAACATAATCTCTGGCTGTCCAAGCATATCTGCCGCCGACATAGCCCCTGACAATTCAAAGTGACTTAGTTTCAAGTCGCAAATATCTTCTAAGTCGTTCACATTATAAGTTGCACCGCCTTCAAGTGCTTCTTGGTAGTTGTCGTAATCTAGTCCACGGTATAGTGAGATTGTTACAGGTGTGTTGTCTGCTGTAAGGTCTAGTGTTAGGTCTGAGAAATCGTGTTTCATATTGAACTCCGTTGTGTTGTTGGTTATATTTACCTATTACCCCTTAATTGGGTCGTAGCTCAAGAAATTTTATAGACACCACAATTCCAATGATGCCCTTGTTCAATATAATAGCCGTGTTTGGCTAAATAGTTCTTAAAGGTTTCAGCAAATCGTCCGTAAACAATCTCTTTAACTTCGGAACCATCATAGACCAATACAAGTAGTGAAGTGTTGTGGAACTCTTCTTTTCGGTACTTCCACTCAGTTATTGTATAAAAGGTCTTACATCCACCTGTTTGCAGTTTTCTGCGACGAATGAAGTCTTTGATAAGGTGATATACTTTCATTGATTCGGGGCTCATAATTTCTAGGTCTAAGTTCATTGTATCTCCTTGGTTATATTTACCTATTACCCCATAGATAGCTCACAGCTCAGAAAATTCTTGAGCTGTGCTTGATGTTCGGGGTAATAGTTAATTAGAGGTGCGGCTCATTTTATATTGGCCACTTAAAAAGGGGAAAGACTTTTCAGTCCCTCCCCTATCCCAACCACGGAATTTTTAACATCGTATCATCATTGACACCACAAAGATATAAGTGTCTTCAATGCGAGTGGCAAATATATCATACTCTTGATAATAATTACTATCACTTTCCAACTGAGCCGATAGACAAGCCTCTAGCTTATCATAGGCAGGCATTTCCTCATTGGCGAGGAACTCTGTTGCCAATCGCTCTGCTTCACTCTCAAAGCCTAGTGAAAGTGTGTCTTCACGGAAGTAGTCTTCATTCTCTGTGAAGTCACTGTCAAAGAACATATCCATTAGCTGTTCTTTGGTAACTTCTTCGTTTTCAATTTCTAACTCAAATGAGTGCTGTGATAATGATGATTGTGACATTAGTTGTTCTCCTTAGCTCTGTGTTCGTTGATTGCGTTCTTTTTCAGTTCAATGTATCCAATCCATCTATCTTGGATATGAACATCATCACATTCTGAATCATTGTTGTTTAACATTTCAGTGAAGTCACTTAAGCCATACACTGCGATTTCTTCATTGACATCAAGGACTGCTTGAAGTGTATCAAACTTCTGTCCTTCAATATCCTCAAGCTCTCTTCTGCCCCCCTCATTGACATAGAGCATTGCTATCTTAGTTTCATACTCTACAATAGGTTCGGGAGTAAGGTTCTTATTCAACTTCTCAACTGCTCTTACAAGTTGAGGTATAGTTGATGTGATAAATTGCTTGCCCATCATTGTGTTGTGAAATTCAGCCATTCTGTTCTCCTTGATTATACTTACCTATTACCCCAATGATAGTCCGTAGCTCAGAAAATAAAAAAAATAAGGGGGAGAGTCTAAGCTCCCCCTAAAATTTAAAAATTAATCTCTGAAGTAAACATTTCAACATCGGCGTTGGTTAAATCTTTTCCTGCTACAATAAGAGGATGATTGCCTTCCAAAATTTCAATAATTTCTTTGCCTTCCTCTTCTGTGTAACATTCCTCTTCAACTAACATATCCACATTCTCTACGGCATCATCGCCATAGTTTACAGCGATTGCAAATGCTGTTGAGAAATTATCAATACAGATGTTCTCTGGGTTGTGATACTCTTCATTACCATTCTTAACGGCAACTATACCACAATTAGAGCCTGTGTCTTCGTCAGCAAAAGAACAAAGAAAAATTGCTTCGGGGTATTTCAACGAAAGTCTAAGCATTAATGCTTGTGGGAAAGACCAAGCTGTTTGAAAAAAGAAAAAATTTCCTTCGGCATCACCACAATCACTACAAGAGTACGCACCCCATTTAGTACCCCAATTTTCAAGGTTCCACTCATACCAATTATCAGCACCATACTTTGATTTCCATAGGCTACTCATTTGGATAGTAATACCTTTACACTCCCACTCAAGTTCAATGCGAAGTTTTCTAAGTTCGTCTGCATCAGTAACTTCACCCTTTTCCAAAATCTCATTGATTTCAATAATTCGGGCTTGGTTCTTTTCATACTCTTCAAGAGTAATGATTTTTGCAGGTGAGCTAGTACCTTCAAGTTCTTTAGGCATTGCAATGATTTTATCAAAGTCAATGGAAGGAATGTCACCATCTTGTAGCTCTGTGCCACGAATTTCGTCACGAATTTGTTTAACGAGTTCGTTTGAAGCGATGATAAGAACATTGTTGTCGATGTGATTTGGCATATTAGCTCCGTTGTTGTTGGTTGTTGGTTACTTTTACCTATTACCCCAAAGATGGGTCGTAGCTCAGGAAGTTAAAAGTCGTCTTTGATTTTGATTTCACTAATGAATACTTCTGCTTCGGATAGCATTAAAGTGTTTGCTTCCCCATATTGTATAGTAGCTTCATCTTCACACTCATCAAAGAGTGTAACTTTTCTAATAGTGTAATTATTCCCCTCAATAGGCTCTGGGTCAGCCCATACTAAAGTAACACCATCCTTTACAGCTTGTATTAACTCCGTCTTATTCATATCATACCCCTTGGTTATATTTACCTATTACCCCAAAGATACAGATTAGCTCAGAAAATTCTTGAGCTGTGGTTGAAGTTCGGGGTAATAGTTAATTAGAGGTGCGACTGATTTTTATTAGAGGTGTTATAAAAAAGAGGCTTTCGCCCCTTAGTTTAACTCATTGTTGATAGGTCAATGGCTTTGGTAATTTCCCCTAGTTTGACAAATAGTGTGGCACTTTCAATATTAGAAGAGAACTCCCCTCCAATATAAATGTCAGCTACAAGTTTAGGGTTAATAAAGTCCTCTGCTTGTAGTTGATAATTACAATCATCAAGGACTTCTCTATCCTCCTCAAGGTCACAGCTAATGTTAGTATCGCCACTAGAATCATCTGTATAGCTTTGACAAACATCCATAGAGTATTCTCTACCCTCACAACAAAGGTTTACAGAACCAATATCAACCTCTCCTCTGTCCACCAAGCCTTCAAATTTGATTTCCACTGCAATGTATTGAACTTTCATTATTTAGCCTCCGAGTAGCTCTTAGCTACCGTTTCAAGTGTTATAAATAGGTCACTAAATCCAACCCATCTTAATCCCTCTCCCTCTGCTTCGGGAAGCTCTCCATCATCATCTTCCATCCACTCGTCTTCATTCCACTCTAACTCAGCGTATTGGTCATTGTGTTCAGCTTCCCCAAGAACTCTCTCTTCTAGGTCTGATGAGTCCTTGCAGTCTTTTAATAAGAACAAATCGTGTAATATGATATGAGTACCCACTGCAAGTGTTTCGTCATTCATTTCGTCTTTAAGTATGTCAGTGAAACGAGCCAAGTTTTGGTTCTTTGACTCGTTGCTTAGTACATCGTAAATTTCGTTTCCGTTCATATTGAACTCCATTGTTGTTGTTGTTGGTTGTATTTATCTATTACCCCAAAGATTGGGTGTAGCTCAGAAAATAAAAAAAAAATAAAAAGGAAGCCACCTAAGTGCCTTCCCCATTCCAACCAACGGAATATTAATAATTATATCGCTCGTCTTCGGCAGTGACTTTGCCGTTTTCATTAACATAAGCGATACCATTGTTCTTTTTGAGCATTTTCTGAATCTCTTTGATATCGGCACGGATACCTAGAGCTTGCATTCCTAACTGAATAGGAGAAGCATTGCGAACACTTGCATTGAATTGTACTGACTTAATTTCTTCCCAAGCCTTTGGAGTGTCATTCTCATAATGAGAGGTGTCACGAACTTTTCTGTCACTCTTACCCATTCTAGCACCCGGAACTTGGAAGCTATCACAAGAGTCATACCAATCAATAGGCGAGTATCCAATCTTGCAGCCATTGAATAGAGAAGACTTCTTACAAATTGTGTGCATTCGTTTTGCCTCTGCCTCAACGCCTTTCTGTGAGCGTGACGGAGCTGAGCCTCTACCACCAATATCTTCTTCTGTTCTGATAGTGATGAATGTTTCTGATTGCTTGATTAAAATTGTGTCCATTGTATTTCCTTTGTTGCTGTTGTTGTTGTTGTTGTTATACTTACCTATTACCCCACACTTGAGGTGTAGCTCAGAATGTTTCAAACTTGTTTGTTGTTTGTTTCGTCCCTTGCTATACTTACCTATTACCCCACTGATAGGTTGTAGCTCATAAAATTCTTGAGCTGTAGTCGATGTTCGGGGTAATAGCTAGTTAGAGGTGCATCTGGATTTATTATGATTAGAGGTTGGATATAAAAAAGAGGCTTTCGCCTCTTAGTGTTATTCTTTGAAAGCTACTTCAAGTTCAATGAAGTGTTCGGGAATATCTTTTTTGCGAGTTACAATAGATATAAGGTTTCTAGCCCAACTCCCCACCAACTCAGAACCATTATCTGAGCGATAATCTCCACCACCTCTGTTGTTACCCTCGGCAGTCAATAGTGGTAAAGGATGCACAAGCCATTCCTCGTCACCTTCCTTAGCCCATTGTAGGTGACTTGCTTGCACTTTCTTAATATCCACAAACTCGTTGCTCTCGTGGTTCAAAATGTATCGGCGAGCCTTAGACGACTTAACAGCCTTTTTAGGCAACTTTAAGTGTTCTAGCTTGTCTGCCATTGAATACATAGTTAAAGGGTATTCACGACCTTCATATAGTTCTGTACGCTCGTTACCATCAGCATCAACTTCTGCATCAGCATAATCACCTGCCCATACAATGCATTGAGGGTTATTTAGTAACTCAACTTCAATGCGAGCCACAAAGTGATTTCCCACCCAAGAGTGTTCCATTAGTTTGGCACCTGTGCCATAATCCCAAGAATCAGCCCAAGTGATTGGAGTTTTCTTGTCGTCTGCTAGGATAGTTGGTTTGTAATATTGACCCATTGTGAGCCTCCGTTGTTGGTTGTTGTGTTGTTGTTATACTTATACTAAGAGAGAGTTTTGAAGTGGGTTACAAAACTCTCTATGTTTTGTTAATTACTTATTCAATTCCATTGTGATTTTCTTAATACCTAAGTTTAAGGTTGTAGTAAAGTACCCAACGCAATTGTGATAACGAACGATATTAAGGCTAAAAATATCTCACGCTTCATACTACTTATTCAATTCCATTGTGATTTTTTTCAACCCCACTGCAACTACTTTGCCTTTAAGGTTTCTAAGGACTAAACACTCAGCAACACCTTTGCGAGGCTCTTTACGGAGCATTACAAGGTTGCTATTACCTAACTTAAACTGAGCGAAGTTTTGAGTTACTTGAGTTACTTTCTCGCCAATAGATGGAGATGAGAAAGCGATTGCATTTACTAATGCGAAGATTGATTTGGTTTCCATTTTGTATCCTTGGTTGCTGTTGGTTATATTTACCTATTACCCCATAGATTAGGCGTAGCTCAGAAAATAAAAAAAAAGCACTACCTAAAATTAAGTAGTGCTTTTTTGGGGGTAAAAAATTAAAATTTATTGAGCGATATTGTAAGTTTCCCCACCGACCTTAATAGATACGATAGAGTCCAAATCATAATCGGTATAAGTGATTGTGGCTTCAATACCAGCTTCTAACTGAGTTTTAGGAGCTGACTTTTTTTTACGCCAAGTATCGTACTTTTCGTCTGTTGCGTCAAATGGCTTGCCTTTGTAAGAATAACTTACATGAGGTTTGTTATTTGAAACACAATGGATAGTAACATACTGTTTTGCCACTCCATCCTTTTCGTGCTCTACAAGAACACCATCCACACGACTACCCCACTTGCGAGGCTTGGCTGAGAATCCCTCAAAGATAGCACCTTTAAGGTCTGCTTCTTTGTTACCTTTACCATTGACCAATTTTTCATACTCTACTTTTGTGCCGATTAGACCGACAAATTTGCTGTGCTTGAGAATCCGTGTTGAATCAATATCCACAACTTCAATCATTGCATTTTCACCTTTTCCTTTATTGAAAAGGGTTGCTTTGGTTTGAGTTTCAAATGAAACGAAACTTGATGGTTTAGAGCGTAAAATCTCTAGTGCTTTTGCTTTTGTGATAGTAGCCATTTTTCTTATCCTTGGTTGCTGTTGGTTATATTAAGCTATTACCCCTTAAATGGGGCATAGCTCAAGTTTTTTTAAATTAGGTAATGAATATAGAATTTATTTACTTTTTGTCAAATATTCTTTCAAATATATAAGTAACATATATTCTGTCGGGTCCATCCTCAACCACACCGACTAGCTTATAGCGTACTTTATACATCTTTCGGTTATTGATACTAACTCGCTGAGAAGTGCCGTTAGTGGGTATCTTAATGCCCTCTATATTGGAGTTAATTAAGAATGCGTGTTCCATTTCAAATTCATTGAACTTTTCACATTGTACAAAATTTTCAATTTTCTGTTCCATTAGTCTATATTCCCATTAAAAACATAATCAATTTTGAGCATTCCCTTATCATCTCTAGTGACTCCTAAGAGCTTGTAATCAATCTCAATAGTGTCATCAGTAACTTCACACTCTAAGGATATATAACCCTTTACAGGAACATCTAGGAGGTGGTCATTCCCATTGGCGTTAAATCTCTCTCTGACATCAAATGGGAAAAAAACTTTACCATCTACATCTTTATAAGCTATTGCTTTTACAAAATTTTCAATTCTTTTTTCCATTGTATCTCCCTTGGTTATATTTACCTATTACCCCATAGATAGGCTGTAGCTCAGAAAATAAATATTAAGTATTCACTAAAAAAAAATAACTTGCACCTCTAATTAGCTATTACCCCGAACTTTGTGGGTAGCTCAAGAAAAAATAAAAAATCTGCAGCCAATTACGACTGCAGACTTTTGTTACTTAAGTAACTACCTAAGCAACTACCTTGAAAGCAAAAATATTATCTAAATTATTTGCTTTGTGATTTTCATTGCTATGACTAGTATTTTTTAGTACAAGCCCCACAATTACCCCTTTAGGGTCGGCGTATCTGTTATCTGTTACTTCGCCATTAAAAACATCTAAATCTAAAAATTTATTTGGCAAACACCCCTTTTTAACATTGAACACTACAGCCACATTTTCGCCTTGGGTAACTTTTTCAAAAATTGAAAATTTATCCGTGGTTTCACTTGCTGAAAAAGTTAGGTGATAGTTATCAGTGCTAACTCTATCCCATACTTTAGTATAGTCATAAAAAGAAATATTTTTTAGCTCATTAGTGAAATCTCTCCAATCAATATCACTAAACACATTCAAACGGAAGTAAACTTCAACTCCCATTAACTCCCCTATGTTTTGCTTATTGTGTAAATCTACTTTAAGTAGCTTTAAGAACCATTCTCTATCATTTAGATATACAAAAGTGCGTCTTGCAAGCAATTTGATTTGGCTTGGAATCATTTCGCCTTTTACCATTGCTTTACCGAAAATTTGCCCTTGTGGACCACTGAAAGCTAAGCAAGTTAATTTACATTCACCAGCACTTGGGCAAAGGTTTTTACCACTCAATACACTTGGCAACAATTCCAATCCGTAGTTAAGGTTTTCTCCTTTTTTAGTTTTGCTATTTTGTTTAAGCAATCCTTTTTTAAGGAACTCTTTTTTGCATTCGGCAAGGTCAAGGTCTGTCATATATGATTTGACCTGTTTTTTGATTGCGTTAAATTCTGTAATGTTCATAGCAGTTCTCCGTTGCTGTTGGTTGTATTTATCTATTACCCCATAGATTAGGCGTAGCTCAGAAAGTTTTAAACTTGATGTTTGTTTAATCCCCTCTGTTGCTATACTTACCTATTACCCCATAGATAGGCTGTAGCTCAAGATTTTTCTGAGCTGTGTTCGATGTTCGGGGTAATAGCTAGTTAGAGGTGCATCTCTTTTTTTGTTAGAGGTGTTGAAAATAACCACTCTAAAAGAGCAGTTATAAATTGAGCCTTAATCTTTGGCTTCGTGGTCTTTAGTCTGTTCATAAGTAGCGTGAAAACTTGACTCTCTATAAGTTTCGGCAAGGTCTTTAGAATCCCACTCATTCAACTCATTTTTAAGGCAGTCTAAGAGCATATAAATTCTACCATTGGTAAAGCCTTGACTATTAGAGATATTGTCCCCTAGAGCCTTTAACTCTTCTTCAATGACTTCCTTAGCTTTAAGTATATGCATTGTATCGGAATGGTCTTCAACTACTTTTTGAGTTTCCATCTTGTAAACATTGTCAAAAGTGCTTTGACAAAAGTCACACTTAAAGGTTTCAGTAAGTGTACCATTTGAATGATTCGTTTCTTGGTGTGCAGTATTATCACTTGCACAGCAAGGGCAGTAAGTTTCGTCTGTATGCATAATATTCTCCGTTGGTTATATTTACCTATTACCCCATAGATTGGGCGTAGCTCAGAATTATTAGATAGCTGAGTCTAGGTACATTTTAATACACTTGATTGCTTTGTCTGTATCTTTATTAGTCAATACAGATTTACTATACTCAAGGAACTCCTTAATATCTTGTTTGCTTGCCTTTGCCATAATCATCTCCCTTGGTTATATTTATCTATTACCCCCTAGATTGGTGGTAGCTCAGAAAATTCCTGAGCTATGGTCGAAGTAGGGGGTAATAGTTAGTTAGAGGTGCGTCTACTTTTTTAGAGGTTATAAAAAGAGGCTTTCGCCCCTTAGCTAATACCCATTGAACTCCACCTTTTCTGCATTTGACAGACTTTCTTCGCCTTCGTGTTTAACTTGCATTTTAAGGCACTTCTTACAAGAAGCTATCCCAAAGGCACTTCTATCCACACCATCGTAGTAAGGTATCTCTACCCCACAAGCAGTGTAATTTCCTACTTCAATATGGGTCTTAGTGTCTTTCTCGTTGCGAGTCCAATAAACTCTGCATTCACTTGATAATCTCATAATGTTCTCCGTTGTTGGTTGTATTTATCTATTACCCCATAGATTCGCTGTAGCTCAGAAAAAAGGGAAGCCACCTAAGTGACTCCCCCATTCCAAGCAACGGAATTATTCTTTGAAGTCGTTTATAAGGTCGTCTGCATTTGATTTCAAGTTGTTATAGAATTGTACAGCAACCTCATTTTGATGGTTCATTAACATCATTTTCTCAGCGAGTTCTAAGAGCGTCTTTACACCCTTAATAACACTAGGGGCGTGTATATCTACCCCATTGACCTTGTGAGTGATAGGAAGTGTCTTAGGAGCCTTCTTAGGAGCCTTCTTAGGCTTAGGCTCTTCTTTGAAAGGTTCAGTTTGGACTTTGTTGTCTTTTACATAGATAGTTCCAACATCTTCTCTGTCTTCCCCATACCATTGAATTTCGCCATTGAGTTTATGACCTTTAGGCTCAAAGAAGTTCTTAATCATATATTCAAGCCATTCAATATATGAGTAGAACTTTTCACCTCCGTCCCATTCAAGGTGTTCTCCGTCCTCTGTAAGCACCCATTGACACCAAAGTCCGGGTTGTGTTGTTGGTGAGCCATTGTAGTTTTGGATAGAGTCGTCACCATTTTGACCATAGTTTCCATCGTCTTTGGCAAAGAACTCTCCGTTAGTGCCATAATCACCAAAGAAGCCGTGTTCACCTTTATAGAGCTTCTGTAAGGTTGCAACATCTCTACCCATTCTGCGAGTGCTTGAGAAAGTGTTGATGTAAGAAACAAGCTCTTCGCTTGCTACTGGTGTTACTGAAAGTTTGCCTGAAAAATCTGTTGTGTAGCCCATTGTAATCTCCGTTGATTTGGGTTGTTGGTTATATTTATCTATTACCCCATAGATAGGCTGTAGCTCAAGAATTATTTTTCAATAGTCCATTTAATCGTATCAATCCCACTAAATCCATTTAAGCGTTTATGTAGTTCTCTACCCCACCACATAGTGAACTGAGCCACATCACAAGCCATTTGCTGTGCTGTGTAGTTCTTACCATCACCATAAGGCTTAATAGTTACCCCACTTGAAAGGTCGGCCACTGCTTTAAAAGTAGCGTGTGAACATCCGTGTTCAATAGGGTTCTTGCGTTCCTCTTTAGTGAGAAAACCTTTGCCGTGCATCCACATTCCATCCATTATGAGTTCTCCAATGTTGGTGTTGCTAATATTTTATCAAAGTTAATAATCTCGTCACTAGCAAATATCTCAATGTTTCTCATTACAATGCCTTGCTCTAGCAAACAAGTTATTAACTCTTTATCTTGAATATGTGAAGAGCAATCTCCGATATTAAAATCATCGGAACTATACTCCCAAGCTTGTAAACCACTCTCAGTAGTTTCAATCCATTTACTAATACCTTTTTCAATGAAGAACATTGCTTGCTCTTGGCTCAATGGTTCTTTGGTATAGATTGAAAGCATAGCGATTAAGTTTTCAGTTTCTCGTTTGAATAGTATTGTCATTCCGTGCATCTTAATCCTCCTTGCTTTCCACTACATAAATGTCTTGGTGAGCGTTGTCATTTTCATCTTGAGTTTTCTCATATTCGGAATTATCTACATTGCTATCAATAAATTCCCAACCATCTTCAAAGGTGTTAAAAGTTTCATTAGGAAACATTCTGTTCCCAGCCCAATCTTGTATTATAAATGTTTTAGCCATATTGTTCTCCTTGGTTATAATTATCTATTACCCCCTAGATTAGGGATAGCTCAAGATTCTTTAATGCCTTCTAGTTCACATTGTAAGTGTTCAATGGCTTGGTGTCTAATCTCGTGTTCGTGGAGTTGTAAATTCATTCCATTTTCAAATTCAATAAATAAAGTGCCGTTTCCCGTGAATACACCTTTGATAGTACCCATTTCTTCCATCAGTAGATTAATTCGCTGTGTTGCATATTGTACTTGCTTACTCATAATTTGTTCCCCTTGGTTATACTAATCTATTACCCCCGATTAAAGGGGTAGCTCAAGAATTACTTATCTTTGTTCCAAGAGTATCTTTTATCAATCTGTAACAACCATTGATAATCGGGTTCAAATGTCGTACCATCTTTATTGATACCCCCTAGCTCTAACACATCAAAGGAGTCCATTGGTTCTCCACCCCAATAGTTCTCACAAGCTTTGAAGTCAAACTTGGCAATGTTTTCAATGTAGCTAGGTCCATCGGGGTCTTCTTCCCAAATACCCTCAATCTTTTGTACTACACCATCTTGGTCACAATAAATATCTCCGTGGCTTGATACCACATGGACTAATTCTGCTACTTCTACTTGGTTTGCGTTATTCATAATGTTCTCCGTTGGTTATACTTATCTATTACCCCCTAGATTGGGCGTAGCTCAGAAACAAAAAAATCCTTACCCCAACGGAGAGAAGGGCAAGGATTTTATAAAGTGCTCCACAACGGAGGGAAAAGGAGCACCAATAACATAAGTTATTTTTTTAACGGGAACTTGATTTTTTACGCTCAGCAAAGTGATTTAATAGAAATATTTCCTTCTTTGTCAATTTGGCTTTAATATTGTCAGCAATGTCTTTTAAATTGACTACTTCTTTGGTTCTATTCGTGTCAGAACCTCGGTTATAGTGTTCAGAGAGTTGTAAGTTGGTTTCAAATTTTGCCTTATCAAAACCAAAGTGTTTGTCATCTGCACCATACAAAATGATGTCTTTGTCTTGTTGTTGTAGAATGTTCATTAGATATGTCCTCCACTTTTAATGGTTTCCATAACTTCACTTAGAGGTGTTTTACTGAATCCTCTATCTCTTTCAATACCCATTCCAAATGATAGCTTGATTGCTTCAATAGTTGGTAGTTGCTTGATTAGTGCTTTAGTTAGTAATTTCATAATGTTCTCCTTGGTTATACTTATCTATTACCCCCTAGATTGAGTGTAGCTCAAAACATTTCTGAGCTATGTTCGAAGTAGGGGGTAATAGTTAGATAGAGGTGCGTTTGATTTATTAAGTTACTTAACAAAAAAGGCTACCCATTTCTGAGTAGCCTTTATCCAACGGAGATTGGAAGTTCTAAATCTTTTCTATCTTGCCTTTGTATACACTAGGTTTACAGCATTGGGTCAATTTGGGTTCGTTCTTACCACCTTTAGTGACTTGAAAGAAGTCCTCTCCTACTTCACTAACAACTCCCTCAAACATTACTCGTCCAAAGTTGTCTGAAAGTCTTAATTTATCGCCTATACTATACATAACTCCTCCAAGGGTCTATTAATTAATATAGCCTAAAAAAGAAAATTATTTAAGTGTTAGAAATAAAAAAATCCATTGACAATTTTCTTATCGTCTTCAAAATTAAAAAATTCTCCCATATCAGTTGAATCCATTTGTTTCATCAGTTCTCTTCTGTGGGCTTCAGTGAAATTCATTGAAATTTCTTTTTTCTTTTTTGTCTTTTTGTTATACTCGTTAAATCCAATAGTAACTTGAGTTCCGAAAATATCTACTTGCATTCGGTTTCCTTTGAAAAATAAAAAAAAATAAGGGGCTGTTACACCCCCCAAGTGTTATGCACAAGCCTTAGCTTCTGCCATTGCATCTTCTTCTGAATAAAATCCATAACAAGAATCTTCAACTTCTCCATCGGAATTTAAAATTTCAAATCCACAAACATCGCCTGTCAAATATTTGTCGTATGTTTCAACTTCACCTGTTAGGTAAGTTGTAAGAAGTTCTTTGCGTTTCTTGGTGACTTGTTTCCAACCAAAGTTGTTTCTTGCTTTCTCTTTTGAGATACAAATGAAACCAACTTGTCCAGAATCCCAACCACAACTAAATCCAGTAGTGTTCATTGTGATACCTGAATGGTCGTAAAGGTAAAGGGGCAAGATAACTGCATCAAACTTCTTTTCTAATGCTGTTTCCATTTCGTCCCAACCATCATAGTCTTCGTGCTTGATTGAGTGTTTGTCGCCTAAATCATAGCGTCTATGAAAAGCTATCATAGTTCCTAAGTTGTCCCAAACTCTTGGACTTTCAGCATCGTGGTCTTCTACAATATTGATAGTCTTGCCGTTGTGCTTTGTTGTGTTTAAAGTAGTCATAATTTCTCCGTTGTGACTTGGTTATATTTACCTATTACCCCAAACTTGAGGTGTAGCTCAGAAAGTTTCAAACTTGTTTGTTGTTTGTTCCCTCCCTTGCTATACTTATCTATTACCCCCTAGATAGCTCATAGCTCAGAAAAAAAAATAAAATTCTTGAGCTATGGTCGAAGTTCGGGGTAATAGATAGTTAGAGGTGCATCTCTTTTTTTTTATTAAGTCAATAGGTGTAAAAAATAGGAGGTCGTTAAACCTCCGTTGTTATTCCTCAAGTCTTATAGTTGCAATAGTTTTCTTTCCGATTTTAACCCAACCCATATTTTCATTAGGACTAAAGAAAGTCTCTTTGGCTTTACTTCTTTTACCATTTTTCAGTTTAGGAATGTAATTCCAACTAATACTCATATTCTGCCAAGCATCATCAATATCTTCTGCCATAACACTATAATGGTTATATTGAGTAGGGTCATTTGGATTTACTTCTGAGACCATATACTCTTGCTTATCATCACCATCACAATCATAATGTGAATCTGCTCTATCTTCTAACCATCTATCAAAACTTGAACTTCCGTACATAATAATCTCCGTTGTTAAGCTTTCTTGCTTATAATTATCTATTACCCCCTAGACAGCTCATAGCTCAAGAATTTTCTGAGCTGGGCTTGATGTTCGGGGTAATAGTTAGTTAGAGGTGCATCTACTTTTTTTAGAGTTGGTGTTCCCCTATTACTCTAGGGGTTACAAGTTATCGCCGAAAACCTGTATAATAGTTAGCTCTGTTGCGTCTAACTTCATTAACTGAATTATGATAGGTATCTTTGCATATAGTTCGCTTTTTCTTTGTATTACAAAAAGTGTGGCCCTTGACTTTCTTTTTGAACATAGTACCACAAGTAGGACACTTGATTTGAGTGCCTATCTTAGCTCTTTTATTCTCTGCATAGAGTTGAGTTGGATTCTTACTTAAGTTGCTTAAATCGGCCTCTCTATGGCTCTCCTCGTCTTCATAGCCCAACCACTCTTGTAACGCTTCGGATTCTGTCATGTGTTCCATTAGTACTCCCTATATATTTTAGGATTAGTGAAACCACCTTGCCAAGCAAGTGTTAATAATAAGCCAACTATAATCACTAACAAAACTCCTATACAAATTTCTAAGAACCCTAACATTAGATAACCTCCACTTCATACCCAACTTGATTTTCAAGCTCATTTTTAAGCTCTTCATATTCTTCGGGGCTTGCTACTTCAAGTTCAGTTAAAAGGTCTTTACTAGCTTCGCCGTGCTGTCCTATTCTCATATAGGAAGTAATAGTATCGCCACTCCAATGACTCCATCGTTCTGTTGGGAAAAGTGCGATAACTTCTCCATCTTCAAATTTGCGAAAGGCTGTGTCAATTTTGATTTTTGCTAGGCTCATAAGTTTCCCCTTGGTTATACTTATCTATTACCCCCTATATATCCCCTAGCTCAGAAATAAAAAGAGGGAACATTCCTAAGAATATTCCCCCCTCAAAAGAATGTCCCTAGAGATATTCTTTTGCTCCTTTAAGTAGTATTTATTTGGCTTGCTTTATCAATAGGATGCCTTATTCAGTCATATTTTTGACCTTGATGACGGTATTACTTGTCACCTCCTTAGTGCCGTGATATGACTTCTTAGCCACCCCCACAGCCTTATCTACATATGGCTTGGCTGTATCTCCATATTGTGCAACTTTATTGTGATAACCTTTATTGATAGCTATCAGTCCACCCACCATTAATAATAGTGTCATTAGTAATAATTTGAACATAAATGTTCCCCTTTGTTGGTTGTTGGTTGTACTTAGCTATTACCCCTTAATTGAGGCATAGCTCAGAAAATTTAAAAATTAAAATTCTTCCCATTCAGAATTTTTTTCCCCTGCAAGTTCGTCTAACCAATCTTGGTCATATCCATCATCGCTGTCGTTACAAGTGAATTGTGTCTTTTTCATAATTTTTTCCTTGGTTGTTGTTGTTGGTTATACTTACCTATTACCCCACTGATGGGCTGTAGCTCAAGAATAAAAAAAAAATTAATCTTGCTCTACATAGAAAAAACTTTCATCCTCGGCATCTGCCCCGTGGTCTGTTATGTACTGCTTTACATCCTTGACTGATTTGAATAGCATTAGATAAATTTTAAAGCATCGTATTTTGAAATGTTCATACTAAACCCAAGTTTGTCACAAAAGAACTTAATTGACTCACTATAACTTGGTAACTCTTTAGCATATTTAATGTTTTCAGTCCAACTAACATTTAGTTCGTTCGTTGTATCTTTGTGGATAAAGTGTTTTGTATTGTTCCAAACTTTATAGGCAACCATTAGTCTTCCTCCCCATCACCGAACATTTCAGTCCACTCTGTTGGAGTAATTCCAGTCTTAATGAATTCTCTTTCATCCATTCCAAGATGTGGGAACACATTTTGGATAAACACCCCACCTTGGGCATATAGGTCAAGTTGGTCTTGTGTTACATTTAAGTCCATTGTGTTTTCTTGCCCTGAGATTTGTGAAGTTCTTGTTACATTCATTTGTTAGCTCCTTTGCTATACTTATCTATTACCCCACAGATAGCCCATAGCTCAAGAATTTTCTGAGCTGTAGTCGAAGTTCGGGGTAATAGCTAGTTAGAGGTGCGTCTCTTTTTTTATTAGTTACTTAACAAAAAAGGTGGATTTCTCCACCTTATGCTTTGTGTTTAGTATTTCATTTAAGCCCCCTTAGAGCTGTTTAAAAAGGCTCTAAATTGTCTGTGAGTCATTTCTTTTGGGAGTTCTATACCTTGCTTCTCATAGAATACTCTCATCGTCATTGTAAACTTTACCATTGTACAGAATCCTCTCGGTTTTCTGAGTGGTCTGTGTGAGTGATTTGAAATACTGATGGCTTAATAAATTTGCGTTGTAGCATAAAGACCCCTAGAAGTTGATTGAGATAAAGTTATAGTGAAGCACAGCATAGACTATAATGATATAAGGTGATGCAGTTTTATAGAATTCCCAGATTTTTTTCATAAGTAGCTCCTTTGCTATACTTACCTATTACCCCCGATTAAGGGGGTAGCTCAGAAAGTTTCAAACTACACTTTCAAAAGTTTGTTAATCTCTTTCAAAGCAGGTTCAAAGGTTTCAATGTGATAAGTATAGTATGTTTCATTACCACTTTGATAATCTTTATCCCCATCAGTAGACCACGATTTACACAGCTCTGAGGGGCTTTCTGACGGGTGATGTGCAAAGTTCTCAAGAAGATACTCTGCGGCCTCTGAGGGGCTGTTAAACACCTCACCATCCTCATTATGCCATCCTTGTTCGTGAAAATCGCCTTGCTCTGCTGATTCGGGTGATACGATTTGGTAAGTAGTTGTAATTTTAATCATTTGTTAGCTCCTTTGCTATACTTATCTATTACCCCACAGATTGGCTGTAGCTCAAGAATTAAAAAAAAATTATTTATTCTTTTTAGCCTTTCGGCGTGCCTTTCTATTTTGGGTTACGCCGTGCTGACTGTCGCCTAGTGTAGTTCCTGAAAAACCGAAAATTTTACAAATTTTAATGATAGACATAATTTTTTATCCTATAATGAATGATGTTGTTGGTTGAACGAAATCTTTATTGCCACATTTAGCCATAAAGAGGTCATAGTCTGTGATTGCCTCACAATGGTTTAGACCTAGATATTTGCGAACTTCTGTCGCTTCCTCTAGGGTTAAATCACTGACTTCTTTTGCGTTGTCATAGAGCTTTATTGAGCCGTGTTGGTCATTGGCTATTGCCATATGAAACTTAGCACAGGCTTCGTGTCCATATATTGTCCAAAGTCCCTCTTCGCCGTGTATCTCTACCTCAGTCCCAAGTTCGTGCCACTTAGAGCGTAGCTCTTCCATTGCGTCCCAAGACATTAGTTACCTAACATTTTTTGAGTGCGTGTTTGTCTTAAAGTGAATCTAGTTGTAGTTGTTTTAAACATTGCGTTTCCTTTGTTGTTGTTGTTAAGCTCCGTTGCTATACTTACCTATTACCCCACAGATACCCCACAGCTCAAAAAAAAAAATAAAATTCTTGAGCTGGGCTTGATGTTCGGGGTAATAGTTAATTAGAGGTGCATCTCTTTTTTATTAGAGGTGTATTAAAAAAAGCCTAGTCATTTCTGACTAGACTCTAAGGGGAAATTTTAGCCGTCAAGTGTTTTAAATGATACAACTCCCTTAACGAATGGCATAACCTCACAAGAGCTTTTAGACTCATTTAGCCAAGTGTTAACACCTTCATCATAAGGTTGCTTAGAAGCAAGCTCACGAGCCTCTAAAGAGGTGTCAGCATATACGATAACTTCTGTCATTTCGTCATAACGAATAGCACCTTTTCTTCTCAGTCTAAATAGGTGCATCTAAGCCCCCCAACTTCATTAATACATTTTGCTTAATAGTTTCAACTAATTGAGTGCGTTTTCCTTGATAGAAAGTAATAAGGTCTGAATCCGTGTTAGGGTTCAATGAGTTAATCAGTGCGTCAAGTTCATATAAATTCATTTGTTAGCTCCTTTGCTATACTTATCTATTACCCCACACATAACCCATAGCTCAGAAAATTCTTGAGCTGTGTTCGAAGTTCGGGGTAATAGTTAATTAGAGGTGCGGCTCATTTTTTTTAAGAGGTGTAAAAATTAGGAGGTCGTTAAACCCCCTCTTATTAATGTACTAGACCCATCCATTCGCCCTGTTCCGATATATCGCCACAGGCTACCCAAAGCACCCTCTCAGTGATTTCTTGGTCTGTATCGCTCTCTAAGGTCTCCCAAGCACCAAACTCATCTAAATAATTGATTGCTGTTTGTCTGTCTACTTTGAATTCAAGTTCTTTAATCCAATACGCCACGGCATTACTACAATCACCCACAGCAGAGCAGTCATCTATACAATCTTGTGGAATTTCTTTTTTTAATTCACCATTATCATAGAACCATTCTAAATCAGTCATAATTTTCTCCCTTATTATAATTAACTATTACCCCCTAGATAGTTCACAGCTCAGAAAAAAAAATAAGTTACTTAATAAAAAAAATAACTTGCACCTCTAACTAGCTATTACCCCGAACTTCAGTCACAGCTCATAAAAAAAAAAATAAAAGAGCCTAACCAATTTCTTAGTTAGGCTC
>Ga0255046_10000028_pt1 | contig 26881 bp, 24 predicted proteins | sample BC1_12_27_MG_FD_183632 | JGI IMG/M metagenome (GOLD analysis project Ga0255046, IMG submission 183632) | Seawater microbial communities from Strait of Georgia, British Columbia, Canada - BC1_12_27 | ecosystem: Environmental > Aquatic > Marine > Strait | place: Canada: British Columbia...
TCGTGCAGGCAAAAAGGATTTTGCGGCTCGCGGAACGGCTTGCTGCGTTGTGAGAAAAAAAGGGATGTAAACCATGAGTGATATCTATCCTGTAAGTGCAGAGACGAAAGAACGTGCATTGATCGATGACGATGGCTATGCCGAGATGTATAAGCGATCCATTGAAGATAACGAGGGATTCTGGGCAGATCAGGCGAGCCGAATCGACTGGATCAAGCCATTTACCAAGACCAAAGATGTGTCGTTTGCCAAAGACGATCTGCACATTCGCTGGTACTACGATGGCACGCTGAACGTGTGCTACAACTGCGTTGATCGGCATCTCGATACGAAAGCCGATGATGTTGCGATCATCTGGGAAGGTGACGATCCTGCGCGTGACCTGTCTATTACGTATGGCGATCTGTACAAGCGGGTGTGCAAGTTCGCCAATTCGCTCAAGGCGTTAGGTGCGAAGAGGGGCGATCGCATCACAATTTACATGCCGATGATTCCCGAAGCTGCCGTCGCAATGCTTGCGTGCGCTCGAATCGGTGCGGTTCACTCGGTGGTGTTCGGTGGTTTCTCGCCAGACGCACTGGCCGGACGAATTTACGACTGCGAATCGAACATCGTTGTGACAGCCGATGAGGGCGTTCGCGGCGGTAAGAGCATTCCGCTAAAGGCCAACGTCGATGCTGCGGCTGAGAATCCAGACGTTACGACTCTTGAAAAAGTCCTCGTCGTCAGGAATACCGGTAACGATGTCAATTGGGTCGAAGGGCGCGATGCCTGGCTGCACGATCTCGAAGAGGAGGTCGATGATGATTGTCCGTGCGAGGAAATGGGTGCCGAAGATCCGTTGTTCATTCTTTATACGTCAGGCTCAACCGGCAAACCGAAAGGTGTGTTGCACACAACCGGCGGGTACCTTGTCTATGCGGCGGTTTCGCATGAGTACGTGTTCGACTATCATCCGGGCGACGTTTACTGGTGTACAGCTGACGTTGGCTGGGTGACCGGTCATACCTACATCGTGTATGGCCCACTTGCGAATGGCGCGATCAGCGTGATGTTCGAGGGCGTGCCCAACTATCCGACGTCGTCTCGCTTCTGGGAAGTCTGCGACAAGCACAAGGTCAATATCTGCTACACGGCGCCGACCGCGATTCGTGCACTGATGCGCGACGGTGAAGAGCCGGTCAAGCGCACATCGAGAGAGAGTTTGCGATTGCTCGGTTCTGTGGGCGAACCGATCAACCCTGAGGCATGGGAGTGGTATTACAATGTGGTCGGCGACGGCCGCTGCCCGATTGTCGATACCTGGTGGCAAACTGAAACTGGCGGCATTCTGATTACGCCTTTGCCAGGTGTGACGGCATTGAAACCCGGTTCCGCGACCACGCCGTTTTTCGGCATCATGCCCGCGATCGTTGATGGTGACGGCAACACTCTCGAGGGTGCGGTGGAAGGTAACCTGATCATCACCGACAGCTGGCCTGGACAGATGCGGACGGTCTATGGTGATCACAAGCGTTTCGTCGAAACGTACTTCTCCGCTTTCGATAATGCCTACACGACTGGCGATGGTGTGCGTCGTGATGAGGACGGTTACTACTGGATTACGGGTCGGACCGACGATGTGCTCAATGTATCAGGCCATCGCATGGGTACGGCGGAAGTCGAAAGTGCACTTGTTGCGCACAAAGACGTTGCTGAAGCAGCTGTCGTCGGCTACCCGCATGACATCAAGGGGCAGGGCATTTACGCTTACGTGACTTTGATGGGCGGAGTCGATTCAACTGACGATCTGCGTGATGAGTTGCAGAAATGGGTGCGCAAGGAAATTGGTCCAATTGCGAAACCCGATCTGATTCAGTGGGCACCAGGTCTGCCGAAGACGCGTTCAGGAAAAATCATGCGGCGTATTTTGCGCAAGGTCGCAGCCGACGACTTCGCCGAACTTGGCGATACGTCAACGCTTGCCGATCCCAACGTCGTTGATGATTTGGTTGAGAATCGTCAGAACCACACGGAATAGTGTGGCACTGATCAGCGATTGTTCAGATCAACGGGTTCTTCGTCGGGCAGGTCGCCGAGGTCGGGCAGGTCGTCGAGGGATATGTCTTCGAGTGCTACGGTCTCTTGCCAATAGTCATCCTCAACGGTCGGCTCAATCGCTGAATCGGCGATAGGCTCGTTTGCGGCATCGCCGAGCGGTTCCAGAGCCGCGTCGGTATCGATGTCCGTCTCGTTCATGATGACTGTTGTCTTGAGGAGTTCGTCAGTTCCTCCCAGGCGTTTGTATTCGGCGATCTGTCGCTCATAAGCTCGGACGAATTCCTCGGCGTATATCCGTGGGAAGCGGCCACCGCCTTTCTCGGTCATGATCGGATACAGATCGCTGAACATGTTCCAGTATTTTGACTTGTTTCTGAATTTCGTTAAGAAATTGCTGGATAGCGTGCGGTCAAAACCTTCAGCGAGTTCGTCTGGATCGAAGCGATCCGCGAATTCGACGAATGCGTTATTCATTGCGTCGAGGAATGCATCCTGGTGGAACAACAGGTCGCGGCATACTTCGCGAACGGCGTCGCGTGGTCCAAGATACTCACCTTCTTTGCCGACGAGCAATTGCTTGATTGAATCCTTGGTATTTGCCGACAACTTAAGCGGGTTGTTGTGTCTCGGCAAAACTGTCGTTTGATCCAGTCGGAACGCGTTTTTCAGATTGGCCCGACTTTCGAGTAAATCTGTTATGCCCTCGACGAACTCGCGCAGGACTTCTCCCGCGTTTTGCATGACTTCGCCAAGCTCCACGGATGGGTGCAGTTCAGCCCTGTTGATGCCGAGACCATCCAGGAATGAATCAAGCAGGTCGGTTGCGACGAGATCGGCTTCAGCCAATGCCATCGCTTCGTGAGCCTTCGACTTGTCGATCTTTTCTTTGCCTGTCCTTCCTTCGGCCTGCTGCACTGCCTGCTCAGCGACACCGGTATCGGTGTGTCCACCAAACAGCGCCGACTGAAATTCATCGTCGCCCGTAAGTGCCTCTTCGTCGAGCAGCTGTACGCCCGTTTTCAGCGATTCTTCAGGGACAAGTGAGGCAGCGTGTTCGCAGACGGCCGAAGTTGGTTTGTCCTCCGGCATCACGATGCTCTCGCCCGAATCGATCGTAACCCTCATTTGAAAGTCGCCGAACCTCAGGACATCGCCATCGAATAAACGCCTGGGATTGCCCTTGCCGACCGGCTCGCAATCGCCATTGATGTAGACACCATTCGTACTCGTATCAACCAGATAGTAAATGCCGCCTTTGAAATCAATCGTCGCGTGGCGCCCTGAAATATAGCGATCCGGATCCGGCAGGATCCAGTCGTTCTGTAGTGAGCGCCCGATTGTGCCGCCTTTCTCGCGAAAAACGTGCACGGCATCGTCGCCGACGATTTCACGGTGCTCCGTGATGATTTCCAGCTGGCAGGTCATGACAAATAAATAATGCAAGGAATCAGTGGCATGCGCTGCCAAGCAGTTCACATAATTCGGGTTTGTCATAATTACTTCGCCGGCATAATATGAGCGATGAAGACCATATATGACGCATGCCAATGCGTGCAGATTTGGGTACACTACGCGCCCCACGGAACACGTTGACAAGCATGAGCAAGAAGAATCTCTACCGGGTCGTTTTCATGAGCCAGGGCCAGGTCTACGAGATCTACGCCAAGGAAGTTGGTCACGGAGCGATGTTTGGCTTCATTGAAGTCGAGCAGTTCGTCTTCGGCGAACGCACAACCGTCGTTGTCGACCCGTCCGAAGAGAAGATCAAGTCCGAGTTCGAGCACGTAATCCGGACCTACCTGCCAATGCACTCCGTTATTCGAATTGATGAGGTTGAGAAGCAGGGTGCAAGCAAGATTTCCAAGCTTGAAGGAAACGTCACTCAGTTTCCTATGCCGATCTATACTCCGGGCGACGGTGGCTCCAAGTAAGCTGTTGGAACTCTGCCCTGGTGGTACACCTTGCAGCACACCAGCACTCGGGTATCATCTCATCTTCAGCTATTCACCGATAAGGTCGAACCAGCTTGTCGACAACTGCAACTGATCTGGACACTCAGACTCGCGTCGACATGCTGGAGCTTCCCGGACAGTCCGCACTGTCGAAATTCCGAATCGCGAAGCTGCTTCAATCCCTGCAACGACAAGACGAGCGTGTGGAAGCAATAAGCGCACGCTTCAGCTACTTTGTTGCCGTGAAGTCGCCGCTGTCGGGCCGGCAAAAGAAGCGCCTGAAAGTTCTGCTGCTCTCCGGCGAAAGCGCGGCCTCGCTAGGCAGGGGGGCGAAAAAGATCTATGCCGTGCCGCGTCCAGGCACAATATCGCCGTGGTCGAGCAAGGCGACAGATATCGCTTTGGCTTGCGACATCGATGTCGAGCGCATTGAGCGCGGCATCTGCTATGGCCTGCATTTCAAGGGAAAAGCCAGCGATGCGCATGTGCGTTCGCTTGGCACATTGCTGTTCGATCGCATGACTGAAGCATTGCTTGATAACGGCGATGAGGCCTTTGCGTTGTTCGAAGCGCATGAACCGGCACCGTTGGCGACGGTGCCGCTAGGCGATGGCGGTCGCAAAGAACTTGAGAAGGCCAATTCGGAGCTTGGATTGGCATTGTCCAGCCAGGAAATCGACTACCTCGTCGATAACTACTCGGAGATCGGTCGCGATCCTACCGATGCCGAACTCATGATGTTTGCGCAGGCGAATTCCGAGCATTGCCGGCACAAAATATTCAACGCGAGCTGGGTTATAGACGGCGTGTCCAAAGAAGAGCGGCTGTTCGGCATGATCAAGTCGACGACCGAAGCAGCGCCCGAAGGCGTCTTATCGGCCTATTCGGATAACGCGGCCGTGATCGAAGGTTGGCGGGGTTCGCGACTCATGCCCGCGCCCGACAGCCGTGAATATCGCTACAGTGACGAAGCAGTCCACATTTTGATGAAGGTCGAGACGCACAACCATCCGACCGCCATTTCGCCGTTTCCTGGCGCTGCCACCGGCTCAGGCGGGGAAATACGTGATGAGGGTGCGACAGGTCTGGGTGCCAAGCCCAAGGCCGGGTTGACCGGATTCACGGTGTCGCATTTGCGAATTCCAGATTTCGAGCAGCCCTGGGAAATAGATTTCCCGCATCCGGACCGGATGGCCACGCCGCTCGAGATAATGATTGAAGGCCCGATCGGTGGCGCTGCATTTAACAATGAGTTTGGAAGGCCAAATTTGCTGGGTTATTTCCGAACTTACGAATCGGCACTGCCTGGTCTTGGCGACAATGAAATTCGCGGTTACCACAAGCCGATCATGATAGTGGGCGGCATCGGCAATGTCCGTGCCGAGCACGCGAACAAGATCGATGTGCCTGTCGGCGCAAGAGTTGTCGTGATTGGTGGTCCTGCGATGTTGATCGGTCTGGGCGGTGGTGCAGCGTCGAGCCTGGCCAGCGGTACGAGTAGCGAGGATCTCGACTTCGCGTCCGTGCAGCGCGGTAACCCTGAAATGCAGCGTCGTGCCCAGGAAGTGATCGACCGCTGCTGGCAAATGGGTGACGACAATCCGATTCTGCTGATTCACGACCTCGGTGCCGGTGGCCTTTCAAACGCAGTGCCCGAGGCAGTGGATCACAGCAAGCATGGTGCCCGTGTGGAATTGCGAGAGGTCGATAATGCCGAACCCGGTATGTCGCCGATGGGCATCTGGTGTAATGAAGCACAAGAGCGCTACGTATTGATCGTCTCTGACGATCGGATCGAAGAGGTCACGGCTTTTTGCGAACGTGAGCGTTGCCCGTCTTACGTCATCGGCACGCTAACGGATGACGGTCGTCTCGTCGTCAATGACAGCGAGTTCGACAATAGTGTGGTCGACATGTCGATGGACATGTTGCTGGGCAATCCACCGAAGACGATTCGACACGCAACTCGGGCCGTTTCTCCCGAGATTCATTTCGATCTCTCCGGCATCGAGTTGAAAGAAGCGGTAATGCGCGTATTGCGGTTTCCAGCCGTGGCCGACAAGTCATTTCTTATCCATATTGGAGACAGGACCGTCGGTGGCCTGAGCGTTCGCGACCAACTGGTTGGCCCCTGGCAAGTCCCTGTCAGTGATGTTGCCATCACGGCGACCGGTTACGAATGTACGACTGGTGAAGCGATGTCGATGGGCGAGCGCACTCCTCTTGCAGCGCTGAATGCGCCCGCATCGGGACGCATGGCCGTCGCCGAGGCAATTACCAACATCGCGGCCGCACCGATCGATGACATCGGGAAGATTCGTTTGTCAGCAAACTGGATGGCCGCCGCAGGTCATGCGGGTGAAGATGCGAAGCTGTTCGATACGGTTAAGGCCGTTGGCGACGAGCTGTGCCGTGATCTTGGCGTGGCCATACCGGTCGGTAAGGACTCATTGTCATTGCGTACGCGGTGGCAGGAAGGCAAGAACGAATACCAGGTCGTTGCGCCGGTATCCCTGATCGTCTCAGCGTTCGCGCCTGTCAACGATGTCATTCGTCATCTGACACCGGAGTTGCAGTCGCTGGATGAACCGAGTGACTTGCTGCTACTCGATCTTGGCCAGGGTAAGAATCGTCTCGGCGGTTCGTGCCTTGCACAAGCCTACAATCGCCCCGGAGGTGACACGGCTGATCTGGATAGCCCGGACCTGTTGAAAAACTTCTTCGCAGCGATTCAGGAACTCAACAGGCGTGACATGTTGCTCGCCTATCACGATCGTAGCGACGGTGGACTCATCGCATGTGTTGCCGAGATGCTGTTTGCCAGCCGTCTGGGCGTGTCCTTGCGCTTAAGCGGGTCGAAGCAGAAAGTACTCGCAACTTTGTTCTCAGAGGAGGCTGGAGCGGTCATTCAGGTTGCCAGGAACAAGCTGGCCCAAGTACAAATGATACTCGACCGTAATGGCGCGAAGGCGACCGCGATTGGTCGGGTTGATAGCCAGGCCAAACTGATCGTGCGCTATAACGAAGAGGTTGTGCTTAAACTCGAACGCAAGCAACTGCAACGTGAATGGTCGGCCACAAGCTACCGAATACAGGCGCTGCGGGACAATCCGGCAACAGCGCGCGAGGAATACGATCGCATCCTTGACGACGAAGATCCCGGACTGAATGCTGAACTTGGTTTTGACGTCAACGAGGATATCGTTCGCCCGTTTCGCGGCACTGCAGGGCCACGCGTTGCTGTATTGCGCGAGCAGGGCGTCAATAGCCAGTATGAAATGGCAGCTGCATTCATCCGCGCCGGATTTACGACTGTCGATGTGCATATGAGCGACCTGTTGAGCGGTCGTGACAGTCTCGCGAACTATCAGGGGCTCGTCGCTTGCGGCGGATTTTCGTTTGGCGATGTTCTTGGCGCCGGCGGAGGCTGGGCAAAGTCCGTGCTGTTTCACTCGCGGACGCGGGATGAGTTTGCAGAATTCTTCGCACGGGCTGATACCTTTGCCCTGGGTGTCTGCAACGGTTGCCAGATGTTGTCGCATTTGCGCGAGTTGATTCCAGGTGCAGGAAGCTGGCCGCGCTTCGTCAGAAACAAGTCCGAACAGTTTGAGGCACGGCTGAGTCTTGTCGAGGTTCTCCACAGCCCGTCAATTTTCCTCGACGGCATGGCCGGATCTCGTATGCCGATCGCGACCTCACACGGTGAAGGTCGAGTCAGCTTCGAAAATGATACCGACCGTCACATGGCGTCGCATACTATTGCCCTGCGCTACGTGGACAATTACGGCAATGTCGCGGATCAGTATCCGGCAAACCCGAATGGTTCGCTCGATGGCATCTGCGGGCTGTCGAACGAAGATGGACGTGTAACAATCATGATGCCGCATCCGGAGCGCGTCGCCAGGACGATGCAGAACTCCTGGCATCCGGATAACTGGGGCGAAGACGGGCCGTGGATGCGCCTGTTCAGGAATGCGAGAATGGTGATCGGCTAACAGCAAAAACGCCACCCGGCTTCAGCGCTGTCATGCTGCGCCTGCGTTCTTGCTTTCCTGAACGAAGAAACGGCGTACCTTGATCGCGCGCGTGAGTTTTCCGCGGCGCACGAAGCATTGATAAAACATGTCTTTGAGGATTTCCAGGAGGATGCCAGCTTGTGAGTGGTTGAGCAGTGGCAGTTCGTCCTCTTCACCGGTATCAAAGAGCACTTTTTTTATCGGTGCAAAGGTCTCATCATCGATCTCCGCAATATCCTGGGCGATTACGATTTCTTCGAAAGCTATTAGTCTGCCACCCTCCCCCAATGCTGCAAACGCGCTCGCGGCTGAACGACGGCACATTGATGCAAACGCATTGAAATTGTTGCCCGAATAACAGGCGAGCGCTTCGCGAAACAGCACTTCTGTATTCTTCGGAAGATAGGAGAATGCAAAACGTTCTTTGGGTCGCTCGAGTTCGATGAAGTTTTGATATAACTCAACCTGCGAATCAGAGTACTCTTTGACGGCAAAACGCAGAAAGACAGGCGCCTGACAGGCGTCGCAACGGTATACCAAACCGACGTGCTTGGGGCGATGTTGCAGGACGTCGCCAGCGTGTGGTACCGACTCCGGACTCATGTGCGAATAGACACTACAATACGGACACTCAAGTCCGATCTGCTCGTCGTCTTCGAGCAGGAGTCCCTGATCCCTGTCCAGTACTATCGCCAATGTCGCTCTTTGCTACCTGATCCTGGATCTACTAGTTAAATCAATTGCTTAGCTCAGTGTGCACCAACAAGGTGATGCTGCTATCAGCGGTTAACATAATCTCGGAAACCGCCGACGCAGTGTCCAAACTCATTCTTCCACCTGTCCCCAATCCCCGACGGCATTTCGTGCCTGATCGTTGATTGGGCGCGTAACCAGGGCGTCCCGGCTCAAAGTTACCCGAAATCTTGCGCCGTCGGCTAACGGCAAATAGGTCGCTGTTCCATAAAAAGCATCGATCCCGGGGGTCATTCTCGGAAATTTCCGAGCGAGCCTCCACAGGTCAAGCGGTCGTTCCTCAGCCAAATCGTGCACGGTGCGTTGTTCGCTGCGTTCACGGTCGACAGACGAGTAGCGGCCGCTCAAGCGTTCGAGTTGATACACCGGTTCGAGGCCCAGAACGGTCGCCGGCGGTTTCCAGGTGACGACGCGTGCGTCGAGTTGCCACTCGTCACCGCGCAAGGTCAGCAAGCGATCGATCTGACCGTCGATCATTAGTCGCGCTGTGTACTCTTCCGGTGCCGATTGGGAGAATTCAATGACGCCGACCAGTTGCTCGGCCGTTAGTTGCTCATAGCCGAGGTAACTCATGAAGATGAGGATGCCTGACACTCCCAGCCCAGCCGATGCTGCGCAGGCGGTTGCCGATCCACCGGCCCGCAGCAGTCGTCCGCGACGTGCGTGGCGCACCATCGAAGCCAGGAATAGCACACCGGTGAGCGTGAGTATTGCGCTGGCGGCAACGAGCATGTTCATCAAACAGGTCCTTCAGGAGTACGGGGCCTCCTAGGCTTCGAGTCGCTTGTATTTTATACGATGTGGGTTGTCGGCGTCGGATCCCAGGCGTCGTTTGCGGTCTTCCTCATAGTCCGCGTAGTTGCCGGCGAACCAGGTTACTGCTGAGTCGCCCTCAAACGCGAGGATATGTGTACAAATGCGATCCAAAAACCAGCGATCATGAGAGATCACAACGGCCGAGCCCGGGAACTCCAGCAGCGCGTCTTCGAGTGCGCGCAAAGTCTCGATGTCCAGGTCGTTTGTCGGCTCGTCAAGCAACAATAAATTGCCGCCGGACTTGAGCATCTTCGCGAGGTGCACGCGGTTTCGCTCACCACCCGACAAAATACCGATCTTCTTCTGCTGCTCGGCACCACGAAAATTGAAGCGCCCGACGAACTGTCGCGACGGTGTCTCGTAGTTGCCCACCTTGATCAGGTCTTGTCCGTCTGAAATCTCTTCCCAAACGGTCTTGCTGTCGTCGAGACTGTCTCGCGATTGGTCGACACTGGCAATCTGCACCGTGTCGCCAAGGCGAATCGTGCCTGAATCCGGTTTCTCACCGCCGGTGATCATGCGGAAGAACGTGGTCTTGCCGGCGCCGTTCGGACCGATAACGCCGACGATGCCGCCTTGTGGCAGCTGAAAGCTGAGTCCATCAATGAGCAATTTGTCGCCAAAGCTTTTCCTGAGGTCATTGACTTCGATAACGAGGTCGCCAAGTCGTGGACCCGGTGGAATGTAGATCTCGTTGGTCTCATTACGTTGCTGGTACTTCGGCGATGAGATCTCGTCGAACTGACGCAAACGCGCTTTTGACTTTGCCCGGCGCCCTTTAGGGTTCGAGCGGACCCACTCGAGTTCGGCGTGCATGGCTTTTTGCCGTGCTTTCTCAGTGGACTCTTCATTCGACAGGCGCTTCTCTTTTTGCTCGAGCCACGATGAATAATTTCCCTCCCAGGGAATACCATGGCCGCGGTCAAGCTCGAGAATCCAGCCAGCGACATTGTCGAGGAAGTAACGATCATGTGTGACCGCGATGACAGTGCTCGGGTACTCGGCAAGGAAGCGCTCGAGCCATGCAACCGACTCCGCGTCGAGATGGTTGGTCGGCTCATCAAGTAACAGCATGTCAGGTTGCGATAGCAGCAGTCTGCAGAGCGCCACGCGGCGTCGCTCACCACCGGAAAGCTTCGAAACATCCGAATCCCATGGCGGCAGGCGAAGCGCGTCAGCCGCGATTTCGAGTTTTCTATCGATCTCCCATGCTCCGGCGGAGTCGATCGCATCCTGCAATTTGCCTTGCTCCTCGAGCAACGCATTCATTTCGTCGTCGCTCATGGGCTCAGCAAATTTCATGCTGATGTCATTGAAACGACTGATGAGATCCATGGTCTCGGCGACACCTTCCTCGACATTACCGCGCACATCCTTTTTGGCATCGAGTTCGGGCTCCTGCGGCAAGTAACCAACCTTGATGCCCGGCTGTGGTCGTGCCTCGCCATCAAACTCGGAGTCGAGCCCGGCCATGATGCGCAGGACTGTCGATTTGCCCGCGCCATTTAGACCCAGGACGCCGATCTTGGCGCCCGGATAGAACGAAAGTGAAATGTCCTTGATGATGAATCGCTTCGGTGGGACCACTTTAGCCACGCGATTCATGGTGTAGATATACTGCGCCATTGCTGCTCACTGGTTATTATGCAGGGCGCATTATCCGGTATGAGCGATGGTCAGCGTCAAGCTATTTGTTGTCGCGACCTCGGGCGAATCAAATAGGTACTTCCGCCTATTCGACAATCCCGCACCAGCGTGAAGAATGGGCCAAGGCTCTGCGATCAAATTGGGGACTCTAAAATGAAGAAAATTAGTCGACGTGATTTTGTAATTTCCAGCGCCGCAGCCGGCATCGTGGCCACGACACCTGCCACTGCCAAAGCACAAGCGCCCGCCGTCAGGATCAACTCGGGAGTCAAGCCGGTCGTCATTGCCTCGCAAAACGGTATTACCATGAATAACGGCGGCGACATCTCCTGCGTCGAAACAGCATTCGCGAGGATGGCCAAGGGTGACGACGTCCTCGATTCCCTGATCGCCGGTGTCAATATCGTTGAACTGGACCCAGAGGACACGAGCGTTGGTTATGGCGGCCTGCCGAACGCCGACGGCGTGGTTCAACTCGATTCCTGCTGCATGCATGGGCCACGAAAACAAGCTGGCGGCGTTGCAGCTATCGAGGGCGTTCGTAATCCTTCGCTTGTGGCGAAAGCGGTTATGGATTACACCGACCACCATCTATTGGTCGGGCATGGGGCACAGGTTTTCGCACGCAATATGGGCTTCGAAGTTGAGGACGACCTAAATACGGAGCGGTCCCGTGAATTGTGGCTGAACTGGAAGCGTCGCGTCGATCCGCAGCATTACCTCGATCCGGAAAAACGCTTCGAAGCAGGTGCGCAGGCCGGGCTCGACATGGTCAGGGAAGGCCTCATCGGTGAGGATGACTACTACGGCACCATCAACTGCAACGGCGTGAACGCGAGGGGCGAGGTCTGTGGCGTTACAACCACGAGCGGCCTTGCCTGGAAAATACCGGGGCGTGTTGGTGATTCACCGATACTTGGCGCCGGGCTTTATGTTGACGGTGACGTAGGTGCCGCGGGATCTACTGGCCGCGGCGAGGCAAATCTGTATGGGCTGCTGTCGTTCCTGGTCGTTGAAGAAATGCGTCGTGGCAACCATCCGAAAGATGCCGGCATGTCAGCGTTGCGCCGGATCCGGCACAACACGATCGAGCCACGGCTCCTGAACGGACGGGGAATGCCGAATTTCAATGTCAAGTTCTACGTCATCAACAATGTTGGCGACTACGCAGGCGTTGCCATGTATTCACCGGAAAGCCGTTCCCAATATTCGGTTTGTACGGAAAAAGGCGCCGAGCTCTTGAATCTCGAGCCGTTGTTGGAAGGCTCGCCAACGGACGAGGCGTAGGTTCGCGCATTTGCATATCTATTCAGACTGAATCGGAATGTACTCAGAAAAGAAACGCCTTGCCCGTGAACGGTTGACCATGAGCAAGATGATCGGTATCTATTGCTCCGCTCACCATGACAGTTCCGGGGACATCCTGTGCACAGCGTGTCTGGAATTTCTGGACTACGCCGAGCTGCGGCTGCGGAAATGTCCTTATGGAGAAGACAAGCCAACCTGCGCCAACTGTCCTGTTCATTGCTATAAGCCAGCCCAAAAGGCTCAGGCCAGGGAGATCATGCGATATGCCGGTCCACGAATGTTGCTTCGCCATCCGCTACTCGCGATTGCCCACAAACTGGATGGTTTCCGCCAGGCGAGGCACCCACGCGAGATCACGCGCGAGCAAAGACTGCACTCGCGGAAGAATTAACAGGAGTCTATGACCTTATGTATTACACACAACAACTTAGCGCGGCCCGAACCGTACTGCCATTCGTATTGCTGGCTTTTCTTGTGGTTTCGTGCAGCAGCGAAGAACCGAATTCGACATCAACAGAAACGATGACCGACTCGTCGGTTGAGGCACAAGGGTCCGAACTCTTGCCGCATCAGCAGATGGCCAAAGATTTTCTGCGCGAACTCATCGAGATAGACACAACACAAAGCACTGGCAATACGACGATCGCGGCTGAAGCCATGGCCGCACACCTGATAGCGGAGGGATTTGCGGCGGAAGATGTGCAGGTGCTTGGTCCATCCGAGAACAGAGGCAATCTCGTTGTTCGCTATCGAGGACGTGATGTCGGCCGCAGACCCTTGCTGCTACTTGCACATATCGATGTCGTCGAGGCAAATCCGGCGGACTGGACGCTCGATCCGTTCACGTTCACAGAACAGGACGGGTATTACTACGGCAGAGGCACCACCGATGACAAGGATGAAGCAGCGATACATATTGCCAATCTTATTCGCTTAAAACGAGAAGGCTTTCAGCCGGATCGTGACATTATCGTGGCGCTGACTGCCGACGAGGAAGGCGGCACAGACAATGGCGTTATCTGGTTGTTGGAGAATCACAGAGATCTGATTGACGCCGAGTACGCATTGAATGAGGGCGGCGGTGGCTCTACCAGAGATGGTGTGCACATCGCGAATGGCGTGCAGGCAAGCGAGAAGGTCTATCAAAGCTACACGCTGGAAGTAATTAATCCCGGCGGGCATAGCTCGTTGCCCGTAAAAGACAATGCGATTTACCGGCTTGCCGACGCACTGATTCGCATCCGCGCCTACGATTTTCCGGTCTCACTCAATGAAGTAACGAAGGTTTTCTTCGAACGATCGGCAGAACTCGAAGAAGGCGACCTTGCTGCTGCTATGCGAGGCGTCTTGCACTATCCTCCAGATCCGGCAGCGGTCGCCTATCTTTCTCGCACACCTTTTTATAATTCGCGTTTGCGCAGTACCTGCGTTGCGACGATGCTGAATGCCGGGCACGCTGAAAATGCGCTGCCACAACGAGCACAGGCAACCGTCAATTGCCGCGTGCTACCCGGCGAATCAGTGGACGTTGTTCAGGACACGCTGGTTACAGTTATTGGGGACGCGCAGGTGACGATTTCACCGGTCGATGAAGCCACGCCTTCCGCGCCGTCACCACTAACGCCGGAAGTGCTCGGTGCGATTGATGGCGTCACGGAAGAGATTTGGCCAGGCGTGCCGGTGATACCGACCATGAGCTCTGGTGCAACCGATGGATTGTTCCTGCGCAACGCCGGTATACCTGTATATGGTGTGTCAGGCCTTTTCAGCGACATTGATGACAATCGGGCGCACGGACAAAACGAGCGCATTCTCATCGAGTCGTATTTCGACGGCCAGGAGTTCCTATATAGACTGGTGACGAGGCTATCGAGGTCTGACGAAGAGTAGCGCTCAGGCGAACGGTCTTATCCCGAACAGCATCTCGTGCAGCCAGAACACGAAAGCCACGTAGAGCAATAGTCCGACCACAATAACTATGGCGTCGTTGCTCCTGGACTCGGGCGCGCCAGATAGTGGTCTGGCAACGCGACCTTTCAGGGAGACTCGTTCCGCAACGGCCCAAATCAGAAACGAACCAAATAACAACACGTCGGCCAGTGTTCCGTTGACCATCAGGTGCGCCACAGCCCAGATCTTGACTGCAATTAGTTGTGGATGCTTCAAAGTGCTCTTGATTCGCCCCGGAAAATACGGCGCGATGAAGAACGCGAACACTGGCAACATCAGCAAGGCCGCTACATGACGCAACCAGACAGGCGGGACGTACAAAAGCGTTGGAGTTTGCCTGAGGTCGGCGTAGCCCCTTGCGATCAGGACAATGCCGATGAGCGAGACGATGGCGTAAAATGCCTTCCAGCCTGCGTCGCTCCTGGTTGCCATCGTGTCACGAAAAGGCAATGCCACAATGGATGCAGAATGTATGCCGAAAAACAATACGATACCGAGCAGCAGTTGCAGCATGACCACATTCCTCCATCATTTGTTGAGAGTGCGAATCTACACCATTATGCTGCGTGAATAGAAAAGGACAATAAAAATTCGCATGAACAGACCCGTTCTTGTTTATAGAGGTGATGCAATCGCCAGCTACGGCTTTGGCGACCCCCATCCGTTCGGCCTCGACCGTCACGGCGTGTTTCACGACGAACTGGCCAGGGCCGAACTGGGTGACGCGATTGCGTACGCGACGCCCGCTAATGCCAGCGTTGACGACCTGTTGCTGTTTCATACGGCCGGCTACATCGACAAAGTATCGAGGATGTCGGCGGAGGGCAAAGGCTTTCTCGATGATGGCGACACTCCTGCAATGCCTGGTATTTTCGATGCTGCCTCGAACGTTGTCGGCACGACGCTCGCAGCTGTCGACGCGATCATGGAAGGCACTGCTAAGCGGGCATTCGTGCCGATCGGCGGATTGCATCATGCAGGCAGAGATTGCGCGGCGGGATTTTGCGTATTTAACGACTGCGGAGTTGCCGCCGAGCAACTTCGCAAGAAATACGGCCTGCAACGCATCGCCTATGTCGACATCGATGCGCATCACGGCGATGGCATGTTCTACGGATTTGAAGACGATGCGAACCTGATTATCGCGGACGTACATGAGGACGGCCGCTATCTTTATCCGGGTACGGGCTCAGCTGACGAAACCGGCAAGGGCAAGGCGCGCGGCACGAAGCTGAATATTCCGATGGCGCCAGGTGCGGGCGATAGCGAATTCAAGATCGCCTGGTCGCGCGTAGAGTCTTATATCGACCATGCGAATCCGGAATTCATCATCTTTCAGTGCGGCGCCGACAGCCTCGAAGGTGATCCGATTACTCACCTTTGCTACACCGAGCAAGCACATGCCGATGCAGCCGCGTCCTTGTGCCGGCTCGCCGACAAGCACTGTGGTGGCAGGGTTATCGGCACCGGCGGCGGGGGCTACAATAGACACAATCTGGCGCGTGCCTGGACCCGAGTAGTGCAATCTTTCGTTGAGGCTGGCTGATGGGTGTACAGCGAGACCCTTTACAGTAACATCGCTTTCTTTCGTCAGCCCGTCATCCCGGAGAATCCGCCCGATGTTCGATACCTCATCGACACTTGAGTCTTTTGATCCCGAAATCGCAAAAGCGATCGCCCAGGAAAATCGCCGCCAGGAAGAGCACGCTGAACTGATCGCCTCCGAGAATTACGCGAGTCCCCTCGTTATGGCGGCCCAGGGCAGTGCACTGACTAACAAATACGCCGAAGGTTATCCGGGCAAACGTTACTACGGCGGCTGTGAATACGTTGACGATTCCGAGACGATTGCGATCGAACGCGCAAAAGCTCTGTTCGGTGCCGACTACGCCAATGTACAGCCCCATTCGGGTTCGCAAGCCAATGTGGCGGCTTACATGGCACTCTGCGAGCCAGGCGACACGGTTCTGGGCATGAGCCTCGCCGAAGGTGGTCACCTGACGCATGGATCGAAGTGCAATTTCTCCGGCAAGTTGTTCCGTGCCTTGCAATACGGTCTTGTAGCCGAAACCGGAGAGATCGATTACGACCAGGTACAGGCGCTGGCCGAAGAAAATGCGCCCAAGATGATCGTCGCGGGATTCTCTACCTATTCGCGTGTGATTGACTGGCAGCGCTTCCGCGATATTGCGGACAGCGTGGGTGCCTATCTGATGGTTGACATGGCGCATGTCGCCGGTCTCGTGGCAACGGGACATTATCCGAGCCCGGTTGCAGTCGCTGATGTTGTAACGTCGACGACTCACAAGACCTTGCGTGGGCCGCGCGGAGGTATGATTCTTTCACGCAAGAACGACGAGTTGACCAAGAAATTCAACACGCTGGTATTTCCTGGGACACAGGGTGGACCACTAGAGCATGTCATCGCAGCCAAAGCGATCGCGTTCAGGGAAGCGATGGAGCCATCGTTCAAGGAGTACCAGGGCCAGGTCTGTGACAATGCCAAGGTCATGGCCGGCATTTTGGCGGATCGCGGTTACCAGATCATATCGGGTGGCACCGATAATCATTTGATGCTCGTGAGTCTCATTGAGCGAGGCATTACCGGAAAAGCGGCCGACGCCGCACTTGGGCGTGCCAATATCACGGTCAATAAGAATGCCGTGCCCAACGATCCGCAGCCGCCGTCCGTAACCAGCGGTTTGCGTCTTGGAACGCCTGCTATCACGACCCGTGGCTTCGGTGCCGATGAGACCCGGGAGCTTGCGGGCTGGATAGCGGATATACTGGACGACATCGATAAAGAAGAGATGATCGAGCGTGTACGGGATCAGGTCCTCGACCTTTGCAAGCGCTTTCCCGTGTATGCCTGAGATCGCAGCAAAAGAGTCCTGAGAACCGATGCATTGCCCGTTCTGCAGCCACGAGGAAACCAAGGTGATCGATTCTCGCCTCGCAGGCGAGGGCAGGCAGATTCGCAGGCGCCGGCAGTGCCTCGACTGTAATGAGCGATTCACGACGTTCGAGTCGGCCGAACTTGTCATGCCGCGCGTGATCAAGAACGACAACAGCAGGCAACCATTCGATGAATCCAAGCTACGCAACAGCATCGTGCGTGCGCTCGAGAAACGACCCGTGCCGAGTGATGAGCTCGAACAAGCGATCGGCAGACTGGTTCACAAGTTGCGCACAATGGGTGAGCGCGAGGTTCCATCAAGACTCGTCGGCGAACTGGTCATGGAGGAATTGCACGAACTCGACGAAGTCGGTTATGTGCGTTTTGCATCCGTCTACCGGCGCTTCCAGGACATCACCGAGTTTGAGGAAGAAATCAAACGCTTGCAGCGCATCTCCGAGACCGCTGCATCTCGTGAGCAAATGTCGCTGTTACCTGAGCTGTTCGGCAAGAAAAACAAATAGAATCCATGTCTGATTTCTCAACAGATGATTGCGAGCATATGGCGCACGCATTGCGACTGGCGAAGCGCGGCCGGTATACGGCACATCCGAATCCGATGGTCGGATGTGTGCTCGTACGCGACGGAGCGGTTGTCGGTGAAGGCTGGCACAAGCTCGCGGGCGAGGCGCATGCCGAGATCAATGCACTGAAAGATGCGGGCGACAAAGCGAGCGGGGCAACCGCGTACGTGACGCTCGAGCCGTGCTCTCATCACGGCAAAATGCCGCCGTGTGCCGAAGCGTTGATAAAGGCGCGCGTTGCCGAGGTCGTCGTCGGCCTTGAGGATCCGAACCCCGAAGTGGACGGCGATGGGCTGGCAGCACTCACCGACGCGGGTATTCAGACACGAGTTGGGTTGCTGCAGGGTGAGGTCGAGAAGCTCCTGAGCGGGTTTATCAATCGTGTGACGCGAAGCAAGCCCTTTGTGCGCCTGAAAATGGCGTCCAGCCTCGATGGTTGTATTGCCATGTCGAGTGGTGAAAGCCAATGGATCACTGGCGCAGAAGCGCGCGCAGACGTGCAGAAATTGCGCGCTCGTTCGGGCGCAATCATGACCGGCATAGGGACGGTGCTTGCCGACGATCCTTCATTTACAGTGCGCGATGCATCGCTCGACGTAGGCGACAGGCAGCCGTTACGGGTGGTCCTCGATAACGACCTGCGCATGCCGTTGTCGGCTGAAATGCTGGCGCTGCCGGGCAAAACGATCATCTATTGCATCAACGACAAGAAGCAGCAAACACTCATCGACGCCGGCGTCGAAGTTGTCATGGTCGGTCAGAACCAGGGTCACGTTGATGCAGCCGAGGTCCTTGGCGACCTGGCGCGGCGCGAGGTCAATGATGTTCTGGTTGAAGCCGGGCCGGCGCTCGCAGGCAATCTCATGAGCAATGGGTTTGTGGACGAGCTGGTGATCTATCAATCGCCGCATATCATGGGCAGTGAGACAATGGGCATGTTTGAGACGCCGATGTGGACGGAACTGGCCGACCGAAAGACTCTTGATATCATCGACGTACGCCGCGTCGGATCAGATACCCGCATTACGGCACGAATCAAGGCTTAAGACGATGTTCACAGGAATCATTCAGGCAAAAGGCAGCATATCCGCCATCGAACGACGGGGTGGCGACGTGCGCTTGTCGGTCCGCTCGGCGGACATGCCATGGGCAAGCTACGGGACAGGCGAGAGCGTCTCGGTTAACGGCGTTTGTCTGACGGCCGTCGCGTTACATGACGATGGGTTCGACACGGACGTGTCGGTCGAGACACTCGACGTTACCGCACTCAGTAATCTCCAGGTGGGCGACGCGGTTAACCTCGAACCGGCGCTCGCGTTTGGTGACCGGCTCGGTGGCCACCTGGTCAGCGGCCACGTGGATTGTGTGGGCAGTGTCGTAAAGCAAGAGGGCGATGCGCGCTCGATCCGTCTGACGATAGAGATCGCGCCCGAATTAGCCCGTTATGTCGCGAAAAAGGGATCTGTCACGGTCGATGGTGTCAGTCTTACTGTCAACGAAGTGTTGGGGAATGCCTTCGAAGTAAATATCATCCCGCACACCGCAGAGGCTACAATCATCGGGGACTACACCGTCGGCACGACGGCAAATATCGAAGTCGATTTGCTGGCTCGTTACATCGAGCGGCTCATCGCGAAAAATGACGACGGAGTATCCATGGAATTCCTGAGAGAACACGGCTATGTCTGACAACCCAACCTTACACCCTGCTGCGATGGAAGCTGCGTTCAGCGATATTGAAGAGCTCATCGCCGAGTTCCAGGCCGGCAAGATGGTCATCATGGTCGACGATGAGAGTCGCGAGAATGAAGGCGACCTGATCATGGCGGCGGCAAAGGTACGCCCTGAGGACATCAACTACATGGCCACACATGGCCGCGGCCTGATTTGCCTGACGCTCTCTCGCGAACGATGCGCACAGCTGCGGTTGCCACTCATGGTGACCGAGACGGATCAGCGCCACACAACGAACTTCACGATATCGATCGAGGCGGCCGAAGGCATCACAACCGGAATCTCGGCGCACGACCGCGCGCGCACTATTCAGGCTGCGGTTGCAGCATCAGCCGGGCCTGAGGACTTGAGCCAGCCCGGGCACATTTTTCCGGTAATGGCCCAGCCGGGCGGTGTGCTGGCGCGGGCAGGCCACACGGAAGCGGGTTGCGATCTCGCGAGGCTTGCGGGCCTCGAACCAGCAGCTGTGATCGTCGAGATTTTGAACGACGACGGCACGATGGCGCGGCGACCGGACCTCGAGAAGTTTGCGCGCGCGCATGACATCAAAATCGGCACGATTGCCGACCTGATTCATTATCGGCTGGAAAAAGAACGCAATATAGAGCGTATTGGTGAACAGATAATAAGTACAAGTCATGGCGAATTCACGATGGTTTGCTACGACGACCTCGTGAATCGTGCTGTACATGTTGCTCTCGTTAAAGGCGACTTGAGCACGACCGATAACCCGCTCGTTCGCGTGCACCTGCAGGACACACTGGGCGATGTCATCGGCGTACAGAGTCGTTCACTGGGCTGGCCGCTCGACAGCGCTATCGAGCGCATCGCGAAAGAAGATGTCGCCGTTATCGTTGTGCTTCGTGATCAGGAAACATCGCGCGATTTCATGGATGCCGTCGAAGGCATCGACCAGCACCACGATGACTTGACGCATCGACGGAGTGGCGATGCTGTATTGCGTACGTACGGTGTGGGCGCGCAGATTCTGCGGGATCTCGGGTTGTCCAAAATCCGTGTATTATCAGCACCCAAGCACATGCATGCGATTTCGGGATTCGACCTCGAAATCACTGAATACGTCGAAGAATAGTCACGATACATGGACAAGATAAAAACAACGGAAGGGGACCTGATCGTTCGCGACGCGCGAATTGCGATCGTTGCCGCCCGTTTCAACGATTTCATCGTCGACTCGTTGCTAAAGGCAGCGGTGCATTGTCTGCGACAGCACGGTGCAGCGGATACCGACATCGAGATCATTCGTGTGCCGGGTTCATTCGAGATGCCCATTGCGGTGGACAAAGTAGCGGCATTGAGGCGCTTCGACGGCATCATCGCATTGGGTGCGGTAATTCGTGGCGGTACGCCGCACTTTGATTATGTGGCGGGCGAGTGTATTCGCGGCATCGCTGCCGCAGCCCGAAAGCACAGCGTTCCGGTCGGTTTTGGGGTATTGACAGTTGACACGATCGAACAGGCCATCGAACGCGCAGGCACCAAGGCCGGCAACAAGGGCGAAGAAGCGACACTTGCGGTCATACAGATGGTCAACACACTTCGAAGTCTCGACTAGAGGCGCAGCTCGGAAACGACAATGACCAATGCCGGTTCAACAGGCGCCCGGACGCGCGCTCGCGAATTACTCGTGCAGGCTTTGTATCAAAAACAGCTTGCCGGGCATGGGTGTTCCGAATTACTCGGGCAGTTTCATGAGCAAGCCGCTTACGACCGCGTCGACAAAGAGTTTTTCGATGAGGCATTGCCGGTCATTTGTGAAACTCAGGCGGAGCTGGAGAAGAAGATCGATGAATTGATTGACCGGCCGCTGGAGCAACTCGACCCTGTTGAGCTATCGGTATTGTTGATAGGCATGTACGAACTCGAATCGCGTGTCGATGTTCCATATCGGGTCGTGATTAACGAGGGCGTCAATCTCGCGAAGCGTTTCGGTGCATTGGACGGCCATAAATACATCAACGCATGCCTCGACCTCGCGGCGCGATCGACGCGCAGTGCGGAGATGCAAGCCTAGTGGGCCACCTGGGCAGTGGATGAGTTCGAATTAATCCAGCGCTTCTTCGTTCGAGCGGACGACGCACGCGGCGTGACCAAGGGCATTGGCGATGATGGCGCTGTGCTGCAACCTGATCCCGGGCGCGAACTAATTTCGGTCATAGACACACTCGTTGCCAGTGTGCACTTCCCTGACAATATCAAAGCAGCTGATCTTGGTTATCGGGTGGTTGCAGTCAATCTTTCTGACATTGCAGCCATGGGGGGTAGACCGAGGTGGATGACGCTCGCGCTGACCATAACCGAGTCGAACGAGGAATGGTTGTCGGAGTTCGCAGAGGGTCTGCACAAAGCGGCTACCGAGCACAATATATCGTTGGTGGGTGGTGACACGACGCAGGGCGATCACATCGTTGTCAGTGTGCAAATCACGGGTGACGTGGTGGCAGGTGCAGCAATTCTCAGATCGGGTGCGGTAGCAGGCGACACGATTTTCGTAACCGGAACAATCGGCGATGCGGCCGCCGGACTTGCGTTGTTGTCGGCGGGCAAGCCTGATGAGTACTTGTCGAGTCGCTTTTTGCGGCCAACAGCCCGAGTGGATTTCGGGCAGTCGCTTGCAGGGCGAGCGAGTGCAGCGATCGATATCTCCGACGGTCTGTTTGGTGACCTCAAAAAGTTACTGTCGGCCAGCGGTGTAGGCGCGGAAATCAATCTTGATGATCTGCCGATTTCGGACGCTCTGGCTTCGTCCTTCGACCAGGACGGGCAACGGCGCTTTGCACTCTCCGGTGGCGACGATTACGAATTGTGTTTCACAGCGGCCGACAGCGCGTTGCCGGATATGAGTGACTTACGCATTACAGCGATCGGACAGGTGATGCAGGGCGATCAACTTATTTGCCGTGATGCAGGTGGCATCGTGAAGTACGACGACAGCGGTTACCGTCATTTTCAATGAGTGACCTGGAGAAAAAACTCTCGCGACGTGTTCTGACCGATCCGGTGCATGTTCTGGCGTTCGGTTTTGGCGCGGGCCTGACGCCACTCGCCCCCGGAACTGTGGGCTCACTTCTCGGCGTCGCATTGGCCTGGTTTACGCTGGATTTGGGCCTGATAACGCAGATTGGGTGCGCCGCCTTGCTGTTCTTGTCAGGCATATGGATTTGTGGGGAGAGTTCTCGACGACTTGGTATTCATGACCACGGTGGCATTGTCTGGGACGAAATAACGGGCATGTTCGTTACACTTCTTGTGGCCCCAAACACCATTACGGCCTGGGTATTGGGATTCTTGCTGTTTCGGGCCTTCGATATTGTCAAACCATGGCCGATTCGGGACCTGGATCACAGACTGGGCGGGGGCCTCGGAATTATGCTGGATGACCTCGTGGCCGCCCTGTATGCCGCTATTTTATTAGCTTTGTACGGGTGGCTTATGACCTAACGTGAGACGATATGGCCAGCCCAGTCAGCGATATTGAGCGCCCAAGTGGCATGCCCGAGAAGATCGGCAAATACGTCATCGTTAACGAAATAGGCAAGGGCAGTACGGGCATGGTCTACCTGTCGCACGATCCGTACTACCATCGCGACGTCGCCGTTAAGGTGTACAACATCGAGGAAGACCCCGATGTCGAACGCGCGAAGATCTCCCGCAAGATGTTCTTCAATGAAGCCCACATGGTCGGCATGCTGCAGCATCCGAATATCATGCCGATCTACGACGCGGGTGAAGAGGACGGCAAGTACTACGTCGTCACCGAACACATTCAGGGCGCGCGCACATTGGCAGCGTATTGTCGTCCCGACAACCTGCTGCGCGTCGATGACGTCGTAGAGATCATTTACAAATGTGCAAAGGCTCTGCACTACGCGCACGGACGAGGTGTTATCCATCGCGACATCAAACCGTCGAATGTGATGCTGACGAACGACAATGACGTTCGTATCATCGACTTCGGCATAGCGATTGTTAGTGACTCGGAAGCCTCGCGCATCGAGGGTATCGCCGGCTCACCTAGTTACATGTCACCTGAGCAGGTGCAGTCCGAAGAACTCACTTCGAGATCGGACCTCTATTCGCTCGGCGCGGTTATGTACGAGTTGCTGAGCGGATTCCGCCCGTTCCGTGCTGACAATCTCTCCAAGTTGTTGCATCTGATTGTCTACGCAACACCGCCGCCGATCCACACATATCGTGAAGATCTTCCCACGGAACTCGAAGACGTCGTCGCGACCACGATGCAGAAAGAACCGGACAAGCGCCTGTCGAGCGGCGCCGCGATGGCCGCTGAGCTAACGCGTGTCTACAAGGATCTGCGCCAGAAGTACAACAGCCTCGATAACCAGGAGCACTTCGATGTGCTTCGGTCGTTAACGTTCTTCCACGAATTCTCGCATGCCGAAATCTGGGAAGTGTTGCGCGCATCCGATTGGCACGAGTACAGGGACGGAGAGGACATCGTCAGAGAAGGCGAAATTGACGATCGCTTCTACATTATCGTCACCGGCACTGTGCAGGTGCAGGCCAATGGCAACAATATTGGAAGTTTGTCCAGCGGCGACTGTTTCGGCGAAACGAGTTATGTTCGCGGCGCGAAGCGCCAGGCTTCGATTCAGGGGTTTGGCGCGGTAACGATCTTGCGCGTCAGCTCAACGCTGATGGAGCAGGTATCGTCGGACTGCCAGCTTCGTTTCAACAAGGTCTTCCTGAGAGCGCTGATTACGCGCCTGCAGGGCACCACCTAGGAGCGATGCTGCAGGAGCCCGCTACGCGGGCGAAATCCGCTAGAATGCCCCGACAATTCAAATAGCCGGGGCTAATCCATGAAAAAATTCCTCATCGCGCTCGCGAGCGCGCTCCTGGTCTGTGTATCCACTGTGCATGCGTCTGAACTTGCTGACAGCATCGAGCAAGACTATGACGACTATCTCGCCGATCTGTGGGATCACTTTCATCAGAATCCCGAACTCTCGCTCGTCGAATTCCAGACTGCCGAACGCATGGCAAAAGAGCTGCGTGATGCAGGCTTCGACGTAACCGAGAATGTCGGCGGCACTGGCGTGGTCGCGATGCTCGAGAATGGCAACGGCCCACTTGTCATGATGCGTGCCGATATGGACGGATTGCCGGTCGAAGAAAAATCGGGATTGCCGAACGCGTCGAAAGCTCAGCAAGAAGATCCGATCACGGGCAATGTCGTGCCGGTTATGCACGCCTGCGGTCACGACGTTCATATCACGAGTCTGGTTGGTACAGCGCGGCAAATGGTCGCGCGCAAAGATCAGTGGAGCGGTACGTTGATGCTGATCGTCCAGCCGGCCGAGGAGCGCGTGATCGGCGCACGGGCGATGCGTGCCGACAATGTTTGGGAGCGATTTGGTCAACCCGACTACGCGCTGGCGTTTCACGTCGGGGCTGGAAGCCCGGCTGGTAAAATCGATGCACCAGAGGGTGCCGCTTACGCCGGGGCCGATACCGTCGATATCGTTGTTCACGGCGTTGGTGCGCACGGCGCCAGTCCGCACCGTGGCAAGGACCCGGTACTTATAGGCAGCCAGATTGTGGTCGCATTACAGTCGCTCGTATCTCGCGAACTGGCTCCGCATGCACCAGGCGTGGTGACAGTCGGTTCCTTTCACTCAGGCACCAAGCACAACATCATTTCCGACCGGGCACACCTGCAGCTCACGGTGCGCAATACGAATGAGGAAACCCGTGAAATCCTCCTGGAAGGTATCGAACGCATTGCCGTGAATATCGGCCGAGCGGCCGGATTACCCGAGGACAAGCTGCCTGAGGTGACGGTCTCCGAGGAAAGTGTCCCACCGACCTCAAACGATGTGGTTCTCGCGCGGCGCTTGAAAATGGCCTGGAGCGAGGCGATGGGCGACGACGCACTATTTGAGGAACCGCCTCAGGGCATGGGTGCCGAGGATTTTCCGATGTTCACGGTTGACCCGGACATTACCAGCGTCTATTGGGGCATTGGTGGTACACCACAGGAAGACCTTGACGCCGAGGAAGCTGGTGGCCCGCTCGTGCCGAGCCACCACTCACCCTTGTTCAAGATTGCGCCGGAACCATCAGTGCGTGCAGGAGTCGAGTCGACCGTGGTCGCGTTGCTTGAATTGATGGGCGACTGACGGCAGGGGGCTCCTGCAGATTCATTCTTCTATTTCAAAATCTCCGAGCGCTTCCTCGCCGCCGGCATTCTTTAGAAGAATCTCAACCTTCTGCTCGGCTTCCTTGAGCGCGGCCTGGCAGCCGCGCGTCAGCTTGATGCCCTCCTCGAACTTTTTCATCGCCTTTTCGAGGGGCAGGTCACCCGACTCGAGTTCCTCAACGAGTGCTTCGAGATCGGCTATGGCCTTTTCGAGATTTACGGTCTTCTTCGCGCCCATCCGGCCATTATAGAGAGGACTAATCGAAAAATCGCTGCACTTTCGGTGAGTCGTGATAGTGTTTTGCTTCTGACAGGGGAGTCTTTGAGTGGCCTCATTCTTCGAAGAACTCGGACGCCGGAAAGTATTCAGGGTTGCCGGGCTGTATCTCGTCGGTGCCTGGCTGATCCTGCAAATCGCAGATGTGGTCATACCGGCTCTGTTCTTGCCGAATTGGACTATTACCCTGGTTCTGTATCTTCTGATTCTTGCTTTTCCGTTGATATTGGTTCTTGCGTGGCACTTCGATTTTACGGCTGACGGTCTCAAACAGGATGCCGCTGACAAATCACGTGGTCTCAAAGGTCTAAAGTCCGGTATTGCATTCTCAATGGTTTTCGCAATCGTAGGTGGGGCGAGCATATTCCTGTATGGCTACCTGGCAGATACGGCTGACAGCCAGAAAATCAACAACGGTCCGCCGCAGACGTCGGTCGCTGTGCTGCCTTTTACCAATGCATCCGACGATCCCGGACAACAGTACTTTTCCGATGGCATCTCGGACGAGCTGATTAATGCGCTGGCCCGCTTGCCTGGCCTTCGCGTTGCGGCGAGGACCTCGTCATTTCGGTTTGCAGGTTCGCGTTCTGGTGTGGAAACGGCCGATGTTGCTCGACAACTGGGTGTAGCGACCCTTTTAGAGGGCAGTGTGCGACGCGCCGGGGATGCTGTCCGAGTGACTGCCAGACTGGTCAATGCTGATGACGGTTTTCAAATGTGGTCC
>Ga0255046_10000029_pt1 | contig 26881 bp, 32 predicted proteins | sample BC1_12_27_MG_FD_183632 | JGI IMG/M metagenome (GOLD analysis project Ga0255046, IMG submission 183632) | Seawater microbial communities from Strait of Georgia, British Columbia, Canada - BC1_12_27 | ecosystem: Environmental > Aquatic > Marine > Strait | place: Canada: British Columbia...
TTAAATCTATAGCTAAATTTTACAAATTTATCTTGAAGAAAAACTGGATCACCAGCGTAGTCATTTATAAAATATGGATTTTCAGAAAAAACAATAACGTCGTTAGCATCTAAAGGTGTTGTAACACCAACAGGTACACTCGTGTTTAAACTAGTAGATGTACTACCAATATCTACAGTTGTATTAGCTGGTATTTTATCTACATTTGGAGGTTGTAATGTTATCACATCTCCAGTGGTAAACGTACCATAAGTTGTATTTATAGGTATTACAGTTGCATTGCTAACTACAGAAGTTGCGTAAGCAGCGGCACCACCTATACTAGAAGGCGATACTACATCTTTCATTGTACCTGTGTAAACACCTGCATTTTCAGTAACTAATTCTATAGATTGATATGGAGCATACCTAGCTACTGAGATAGAATCTTCTGTAGCGTAATAAGAGCTACTATTTATTGCTTTATTTATATTTATTTTTCTTGGTTGATTTCTATTATCAGTCCAAAATAATAAACCTTCTAAAACATTAACACCATAAATAGGATGTGTAGTTGATAAATTTAAAAATCTCCCAGTAACAAGAGTTTGAAAAGCATTAGCATTATTTTGAACATCTAAACAAACAATAGAAGATACGCCTTGATTAACAGCAGCTTGGTTATTAGTTAAATTAGTAGGTGAAGTATCTGTATAATCTGTAATAAATAAAAATATTTTTTCATTTATTTCATCTATACCATAACCTATTACAGTTGGATTGGTGCCAAAACCTGTAGCTGTAGCTATAAGACTATTACCTAAAATATTTTCAAGCGCACCTACGTCGCTGTCTTCTGATTCTGAAACAGCTATATTAAAAGCGTTTCTGTACTGATTATTTGGAACTAGTCTAGAATCTAAATCTTTATTCATTTTAGATGCTAGAAAACTATTCTTAACTTCAGCCATTTATTTTAATGTTTTATCCATTTAGATTTACCACGCATAACTTGAACTATTTCGTTAGATTTAATATTTGATAATCTAATCTTTGCGTTGCGTAATTTAGCACTAGCTTCTTTTTTAAATCTTTGTATTACATATTCTGGCTGATTAATCCTACTAGAAAGTATAGCATGCTTTAAATAAGCGTACATAGCTTCTTCAGCCATTTTAGGTACTTTGGTATCTAAATCATTAGATAAACCATCAGATATATATTCTAATAAAATAATTTTATCTACTAAGTTTGCTGAAAAAGAAAACTTACCTTCTCTTTCGTTTATAGTAAACGATCCATTGACATTAGCAAGTTCTGGTTCTAATCCATACAACTGACCGTAGCCATACATGTTACCTCCATTAGCATAGTAGTAATCATAAGATATTAAACTGTTTTGTTCTATTTGATTAAGCTCTGAAAGCGAGTTGTTCTTCCATCTTTTTTCTATAATAGAACTTACCTCTACGTTTTCATTAAATGCATCTTGAATTGGAACACCTTGATTATCTTGCAAAGGCATTTCAGATGGATTACTAGTAAGTCTAGTAGGGTATATAATATGTTTAACTCCTTGAGTATCTGACCAAGAAACTTCTACATAATTAACATAGTCTTGCGGTAGCACTACGCTTAAATTTTTAGGAACTGTAAGCTCTTGAGCATTTACACTTCTAAGAGTATCATAACTAAATTCTTGTATTGCTCTTTTAGCGTGAAATATAACATCTGTTCTTTTAACGCTAGGTATAAGTTTTCCTACACCAACGTAAGCAATTAAAAAATTGTTAACAATATCACCTAGTCTAGCATAAGCATAAGAGCCATAATTTTCTTCTACTATATTACCAAATGCTTTTTCACCTATAGTATTACCGTAATTACCACCGTCTAGTTTTTTAAGTTGTACAACTATTTGAGTTCCACTTGTTAAAGGGTTTATAAAAACCTGTACTCCAGGTCCATAAGTAGCATTGCCATATATTGCAGGATTCCAAAACAATTGCAACTGAGTGCCGGTGTCTGTTATACTTGTTATCACGGCTGAGGTTGTAGCTCCAATGCTACCAGTGCCATCCCAAGTAGCTGATGGCATTGAAAGAGTATCACCCGCGATTATAGTGCTTGTTAATGTGTTTTTAGTTATTATTACATTGTTTATACTATTTGGAGCTGCAAGATTGAGCGTTTGTGATTGTATACCACTTATAGTTATAGTATTACCAGAAACAGTGTAAGGACCTGTGTATTCTGTATATGTGCTTGCTGCTCCTGTAGGGCTAGTATATAGTTTAAAATTATTTAAAGCATAACTTGGCGTCGCAGAAGACACCGCGTTAAATATTAGATCTGTATCAAACGTAGTTGTAAAAGATTCAGCACTCCCAGTTCCTGTTGCCGTGAAACCTTGAGCTCCTTCGTAATATTGCCTATTATTTTCTTGCATCATTGACATATCTTAACTTTTTGAGTTTACTTCTTCAGCTTGAACAGCTTGACTAGCTGCTTGAACTATCTGTGGATCTCTAATAACTAAACCAGCATAAGCTAAAATTCTAAGTATAACTTCAGTTTGCTCAGTTTGATCTAACTGAAAATCAGTGCTACCATTAGAATTATATATTAATATTTGAGTATTTTGATCTTTAGTAAAATTCCAAACAACATCGTTAGGTCTAGTAACAAAATCTAAACTTAATGGATTAGCTGTTTCTGGCTGTGAAAGTATTTGATTGTTTTGAAAAAGATATATAGGAAATTGAGTTGTAGGTTTTGTAAGTGGAGATTTTATTATGTTGTAATAATCGTTTCGTTGAACTCTTTGTAATTCTTTTTCTTGAAATGTGACAGTGCCAACCCTATACACGTCTGAGCCTATATCAACAGCTCTGTTTACAGTTTTACTTCTTCTAAATAAAGATATTTTTTCATCTATACCAAGAACTCTATCGGCATAATCCATATCATTCTGTGGCACTCTAGACGCTTGGTTTAAATCTTCAAAATAATTTTTGAATATTTGAAGCTGAACCTGTGTTGCTGTTTTGTTAAACTCGTCAGGTGTTATATAACCACGCTGTTCTTTGTTGAGTATAAGCAAAACTGTTTGATATACAGTATTTACGTTTATTGCCATTGATATTTTTATTTATATATAGGGCGCATTACACGCCCTTATATATTATTACACGTTAGAGAAGTTTTTTCTCTATTGATTTATAAACTTCTACGCCTTCGTCTGTTTTAAACCATGCAGCCATTGCTGAGTAAGGGTTTTCATCAAACGGTACGTTCATTAGTTTTCTTCCATTGCTACCCCAAGTAAATGTTCTTTGGTCTTGTGAAAGTATAATCACTCCATTTTCAGTTGCTACAATTGCCACGTTACGTAGTTGTACGTTTTCATCATTAGCAAGTTCTACAAATAAAGAAGGATTCTTTTTAGCAAACAATAGCAAGTCGCGTTTAAGTTCTTTAGAACTCATCTGAGATACTCTAGAACCAACCTCTACACGCATGATAGCTTCTACTTGATCTATATCCATAGATGTAGCTGCGTTTAACGCGTCGATTTGTAGTTCTAATTCATCGAGCTCATCAGTAGCTTGTTCAATAGCGCTATATTCTTGATATAATCTATTTTTCAAAGGGTGATATAATGAAAGTAATTTTTGTAGGTTTTGTTGTTGCTTAGGAACAGTTAGTGTACCGTCTCTAAACATAATATGACCTAAAGTTACTTCACCTTTTTGCTCATCAACAAGTGGTGAATCTTGATTTGTTGCATACCTAATTTCTCGTTGCTTACCATTGGTCTCGTCAAAGTATAATAATGCATGCTTTCTTGTATGTCTTCCTGGGATTTTAAGTGTTAAAGGAGATTTATTTCCTGTTAAAAAATATACACGATCTTTAATTTCCCATTCAGGTTTACTCGGCTTTTGTTCTACAGTGTTAGCCTTAACTGTTTCTTGAGTTGCAACCTCATTTGTTTCTACTGCTTTAGCTTCTTTAGCCATAATATAATAAAATTAAATAGTTAAAAAATAATATCCCCCGCCCGAAGACAGGGGTTATTATTAAAATTGAATCATTAGATTCCTTTGAATAGTACAAAGTTGTTAGCACCTTGAGTTACTAAACATCTTTCAGATAGGAAGTTTACTTCCATTGCATCAAGAGTTGAAGTAAAAGCACCACCAGCTGAACCAGTCAACCAAGACTTCATACGACGATCATCGCTTTCAGAAGCTCTATATCGTACGTGTAAAAACGGACGACGGATGTTAGATCCTAGAATTTGATCGTAGACTGTAGAAGTTCCAGCAGGAACTAATACACCTTCGATTGAACTAATTCCAGCAACACCACCACGAGTAGAAGCATCGTTTAGATATTTCCAATCAGTCTTATAGAAATCGTAAGAACCACGACGGAATCCAGAGAATCCTAAGTTCAATGCCATTTCTTCAGAATTTTCGAAAAGACCAAATGCAGTACCTCCAGCTGAACCAGCAGAGATTGCAGATAGCATATCGTCAAAGTCTAGTGAAGTCTGACGCTGTAAAAACAACATGTTTTCTTCAATAGCTCCTTGAGTATCTAGGTTTTTAAGAATGTTATCAAACTCATCTAGTCCGTTAGCAGCAGTAAATCCTACTTCTACGTTACCACGAGATTGAATAGCAGCAAATAAACCTTCAGTACCAGGCAAAGTAGCCGCAGCACCTGCAGCACCACCTTGATTATACTCACCTTCTACTAATGCCATTTCTAGGTAATCTTCAAAACGCAAGCGAGTTTCAGATTCAGCCTTTAAATACCATAAGAATCCAGAAGTACCATCTTCAGTAGCAACTTCTACCCAACCAATCTGTGCCATATCAGAACCACTAATAGTGTATTGATCTCTTATGATAATTGGAGAGTTAGAAAATTGAGTTAACTGAGGAGTTACAGATACTCTTGTGTTAGCAGCTTGTACGCCTGTTCCAGCAGCAGCACCACCAAGGTTACTACCTTTTGCATATGCAGAACCATATACAAACACTTTAAGACTAGCTTGAGCGCCAACGGCAACAGCACCTGCTACAAATCCAGCAGCAACAAGACCAGTTCCAACAAAAGGAGCTACAGTAAATGTACCACCGTTTCCAGGAGCACCACCAGCAGCTACAGTTGTAGAAGCAGTTACAATACATTTTTGCTCAGCACCAGTCGCAGGGTTTAATAGAACTACAGTATCATTGATAGAAACAACGTTTCTCACAGTGTTAGGTACTGTAATAAGGTTAGCGTTTGCAGCATCTGCTCCAATACCAAATCCAGTATAACTGATATGTAATCTATTTTGTTCAGACCAAATTACTTGATCAGATGTCATTGGCATCTCAGCGCCAACCATACGTAAGAATCCAGATAGTGTACGGTTTCCGTAACGCTCTACTTCTTGTTCGTAAATCTCAGGTAGATACTGTTGTGCAAAAGTTGCACCACCAGCTCCAGCTGCGTTAAATTGTAGGTAGTTAGTCGCCAACAGTTGTTGAGTTGCCGAAGGTATTAAACTACCAAATTGTGGAGTTAAAGCCATAATTTTTGTTTTAGTTAGTTAAATTTTTTAGTTTTGATTTTTAATTTTGAAGAATCAGCGCCGCTTATTGCTTTTACTTTTAATCCACCAATATAAACTTCACCTGAGTTTGTTTGTCTAGGCTCATTGCTTATGTTTTTAGATTTAGCCATAACATCTTTAACAGCATCAGCTTTGCCTTGCTCATAAAAATGTTGTGCTATTGTATCAGCGTTACGAGCTGCGTATATAGCTTTGTGGTAACCTTTAGTATCTGTTATTTCACCTTTGTCATTTAAGAACGTCTTAATGAAGTTTGTAATATCAGATTGATTTTCAGCTACCTGTGCTGGATTTTTAATACCGTATCTAAATTTTTTATCACTAACTTTAAAATCGAAACCTTCGAAATCATTATTTAATAATTTTTTAGTGCGGTCAATAAAATCTCCATGCTTAGCTTTTACAGCTTGCTGCTCTTCGTTGTATCGGTTGAAAAACTCTGTTGCTTTCTTTTGTTCTTGGGTTACGCCCGGTCTCAACTTGATCTCGTCGTAATACTTTCCCTTAAGATCTTCAAGAAATCCTTTAGCTTTGGCAACCTCCTCTTTAAACGCAATTTTTCTTTTGCGTATGTCTTTTGGTTCGTCGATATCTTCATCATAATCAAAATCTTCTAATAGAAGACTTACATCTTCAGAATCTAAATGTGGTTTTGTTTGTTTATAATACTCTCGTATTAAAGTTTGGTTATCAACATTAGTATAATCTGCGTTAAGCCTAACATAGTCTTGTACAGTTCCGCCAGTTTCCTCCATGAAGGTAACTAGCTTTTCAATATTTTCAGGTAAAACTCTTTGCTCTTTTACAGTTTGTTCTAATTCTTTTACAATTTCTTCTTGTACTTCTTCTTCTGTATTATCTACTAATTTTATAGGAGATTCTACTTCATCTTCGGAGGTCCGTACTTCTTCAACCACTTCTTTGCTGTCGCTACTGTCTTTGGACTCTTCGACAATAGCATCGCTATCATTTGTCTCTTGTGTTTGAACGGCATCTTCTTCTTTTATTTCTTCGTTTGGTATTACAACTTTTGTAACGCTAGGTTCTAATTTTACTAAAGGTTCTTTCATGTTAACTTTAGTAATTTCATTTTCACCTTGATTATCACCTAAATTCTTAGGCTTAGAATGAGATTTTATTTTAAATTCTCCTTCTTGTTTTATTTCTTCTGACATAATATAATAATATAAAATTAATGGGGTTTATTTTCAACGAGGCTCAAACTGTTCAAGTCCAAATCCTCCTAGTGAGTCAAACCCAGCTGACTCAAAATTCTTAGGTAGTTCATCGTTTTGACGCTGTGAAATCATTTCTGATTGCTGTGTACCTATAATTCTAGCACGTTCGTCTTTACGATCTTCTATATCTTGTTCTTTTGCTTTTTCTGCTTCTACATCAATTCTAGCTAATTGCATATCATATTGAAACTTTTCCGCCATAAGCTGTTTTTTAATTTCAGCTTCTGTTTGCATGCGTTGTATTTCAAACTGAGATTTACCTTGCTCTAATTGTAATTTAGTTTCAGTAAGAGCTTGTTGTTTTTGCAGTTCAGCTAATGTTGACTGTTCAGCAGATTGAGCATTAGCTTGTGCTTGTGCTTGTATATTTTCAAGCTGAGCTTTTCTAGTTGCTTCTTGCTTTTGCTTACGTTTTATTTTAAGCATTTGATTAGCTAATTTAATATTAGATATCTGTCTAATATCTATAGCATCTTCTAAATCAATACCTCCGTTTTGTAAAGCAATTTGTATATTTCTTTCTAAACCTGCTTTATCTTCTTCTTCAGGTTCTAATTCTAAGAATATACCAAACTCATGTAGGTTTAGTTTTTCTATTTGCTCTAAAGTATCTACATTAAAAGTGCTAATACTATTCATTAAAGCTTGTTTCAATAATGGAAATTCTAACATATCAGCAACGCGTAAACTAATATTTTCAGCAGTTCTTACAGTTAGATACATAAGTGATTGTAATATATGTTTTGTAGCTGTATTAGAAGCTGCTGCTGCTAATTTTTGTAAACCTACTAATGAATCTTTATCTGGCTTACTACCATCTCTAGCTTCATTAAGACCAGTTACATCTCGTATCATTTGTAAATAATATTGATATGTTTGCGTTAATGATTGTATTTTAGCCATACCAGATGAAGTCTGAAGTTCTTGTATTGGTACTTTACCTCTATTAGGATCACCATCTTGAGTTAAACTTCTACCAACTATACTACCAGTTTGGAAGTACATGTTTAAAGCCTCAGCTGGATTATAGTTTGTACCATTACCAAGATCAACTTCAGCTAAACCATCTACATCTACATAAACGCCGTCTGGCACCATACGTGATAAAACTTGCTGTAGTTTAAGATGCGTCAGCTGTATCATGTCAGCAAAGCCTACGCATTTACTTACTAAAGATTCTATACGACCTTTGTACATTCTAGGTGCAGAGATACTGTAATTCATCTCTACTTTAGTTTGATCGCTATAAGGTCTAGTCATGTTTTTAGCTAGCTCCCATTTAAGCATTTTCTTATGACCTAGAATTTTAGCACCACTATATAAAACTTCTATAGCTCTATGAACTTTATTAAAGTTATCAGTTTCTGGCGGGTCAAATGTATCGTCTTTTTCAAGAGCTTTTTCAAGACCTTGATCTGTTTGTTTTATTTTAAATACTTGATTTTGATAAGTCTTATATTCAAAATATAAAACCTGTATAGTGTCATTATCGTTATTCTGATTATAATAATTTCTAGTATAACTTATATCACCAGGATATTTTTCTATTTGTTCTAATTCATCTTGTGTTAAGTAAGGAAATTGTTTTTTAATTTCTTCTAAGCTAACGCTTTTTACTTCACCAACATAATATATGTCTTCAAAATTAGGATCATCAGTATACGAGTATACTAAATTAGCAGGGTCTACGTAGTCTACAGTAACTCCATTTGCTAAATTAAAATTAGTTTTAACAGCTGCGATACCAAGCACTGTTAAGTCATAAGCTAAACGCTTTTTAGTTTCATCGTATTTATTATAATTTAAAACATTGCTAATAGCTTCTTCTTCTGCAATTTCAATAGCTTGCTTATAAGATAGCTGCATGTGTAATTCTAGCTCTTCCTTGCTTTTTGGTAATTGCTCTTCAGATACATTAGTTCTTTTTAAATCAATACCAAAAGATTGTTCTGCACTAGATATTATATCAGCAGCAAAAGCATCTTCAGACAAAGCAGTCGCGTGATCAGTTCTTTGTGATATTGAAAATGGATCTGTTGCAAAAGATTTTATTTCATAACCTCTATCTGTCATGCCATTTACTACAATATCTACAAATTTAGATAATACAGCTACTGGCTTCCAGTCTAAATTAAGGTAAGATAAATCACCGTTTATAGATAATTCATCTTTATATTTTTGAACACTTTGTTCTCCACGAGCGTATAGCTTTAGATTGTTAAAATACCTCCAGTTGTTTCCAAACCTTCCGCCATCTCCAAGACCTCTATCGCCTCTGAACCATTCGTTTTCCACAGCTCTTCCTACAGCTAAGCCATATTCTAAAGTACTTTTCTCTGCGTCTGGTACTACCTGACTTGGGAAAGAACTATTAACGTTAGTATAAATCATCTATTTTATTATTTTTGAAATACCACCTTTATTATCATATTTCTTGAAACCTAAAGGTACAACATTTTTTTCAACTTTGAAAACTGGTGTGTATCTATTTTTATTACAAGCCATAAGCGCTAGGCCAGAACTAATTGTTGCATCAAACTTAGTTCTATTGTTTATATTAAATTTTGCCCAGTCTTCTAGCGTGCGCTGAAAATACATATCACCATATGTAGTTTCTTTTAATCCGATAAAATCTTCTATATAAGATTCAATAGCAGCAGCATGCGCTTGCTTAATGTCTTCAGAGGAGTTTGGTATACCTCCGATTTCTTTCTCAGTTATAGATAATTTATTATATGTTTTATCTGGGCGATTCATACTAAATCCTCTATAACCTCTACGTTTAAAATGGTATAGTAATCTTGGTTTATTGTTTTCACAAAGTATAGGCATGCCGTAAAAAACGCAAGCCATAAGTACTTCTTCAAAGAATATCTCAGCAGTCTGTGGTCGAGCTACATATTCTAAGAAAAATTTATTAGGTGGTACATCTTCCATACTAAATTTAGTAAGACCATGCAAGGCACCTTTAGAACCTTTGTTATCTACTGTTCCTGATATATCATAAGAGTCACAACCAAAAGCACCACAATGTTCATTACCAGGGTATTTAACTCCATTTTTAATTATCAAACGGTTTTGCAAATTAACAGGTGGTACCCATGAAACTAAAAATCTACCATCTTTGTGTGGTACAAATTCTACAAATGTATCTTTATGACCTTTAGCCCATTGAAAAGAACCTTTAGTTACAAGTCCCCCAGTTTTTATATCTTCATTATAATCTATCTGCTCATATATTTTAGTTAGATTAAATAAAGATTCTTTTGTTTCATCTCTAAAAGCATGTTGCTCAGTACGAGGAAACTGTCGGTAGTATTCGTTTAAACTATCTTGATCACCTTTTAAACCATCAACTTCATTTTCCCAGTGGTTTATAACACCTACTTCAATTTGTGAACCGTCTGAGCCTTCAACTGGTTTTGTTGGCGTATCAAAGACAGGGTGTCCATAAGTATCAATGAATCCTTCGTAGTTCCACTCCATAGGTATAAACAAAGAATATAATCCTGAGCTAGTCTGTCCATTGCGGTTTCTCTGTGTAACATCTGATGCATAGTATAATTTTTTAAAATTCTCACCGCCTTTATCTAAAGCGTTTGATGTTGAACCCATCATACATTTACCTACAACTCTACTACCTAATCTAAGAGTAGTTTTTGTAACTCTCCAGTTGTTTAATATGTTATCAGGTCTTTCCCATTTACCTGATTCATCGTGCACTAACAGTTTTAGTTTTTCACCATCATAACTGTTATCACCTGTATTTTTCCAGTCAATAGTTGTATCAAGACCTACTACTTCGTCAGGTGTTTCACCTTGATCTAGTTTTCTACGAGTTAGCTTTGATGCTGGTACTCTGTATGCTAGCTCTGTTTTAGGACGGTCCATACCGTCTTGTATTGGTTTAAAAAAGAAAGGATAGTTAATTGATATTGGTACTACCTTGTCGGTAAACATTTTTTTAGCATCAGCCCCTGATTTTGATAAGATACCGAATCTTGCATCGCTTGATATCGTGGCAAGGTTAACAGTTTCGCCTGATGCCATGAAGCTAAAACCAGAACGTCTGTTTTTGAGGTAGCACATACCGTAACATCTTTGGTCTGCTTTACAAGCTTCCCAGAATATAAAGAATAATCTGTTTGACTCCCGAAAGTCTGCTGCCCCAACATCAATCTTACTCCACTGCAGGTACATGTAGTGAGTGCCAGTAATATAAGTGGCAACACCTTTATTATTGAACCAATAGCCTTCGTCACGGCGTTTAAACTCTTCGTCAATATACTCATACCATCTTTCTTTAAAGTGCTCTGGGTATTTACCCCATTCAAATACACTTTTTATTTTATTTAATTCTTTAGGATATTCTTCTTTAGACCATTTGTCTTTATCCTTGTTTAGTTTACCTTTAAAAGGTGGTAAAGCTATTTTAAGATTTTGTATTTCACATACATCACCTATTTGACCGGTTTTACTTATAACAATTATATCGTGTTCTTTGTTATAACCGTACTCCCACTTTTTGCTTTTGTTATTTCTTTTAAGCACATGAGGTTTTATGTGATCTGTAAGTACAGTAAGTAAATTTTGCTTATACATTACTTAGATCTGCCTTCTGCAAAACCTTGAAAAGATTTTTGTTTGCTATTACCTGATTTATCTTCAAGCATACTTCTTTCTTCTTCAATGCGATTAAGTATTTCAAACGCATCGAATATAGCTAACTTTTTTGTTGCAGCTGCGTTTTTTAAACGATCAGCTGAGATGTCATCATCTGAATCTACAATAGGTTCTTTAGCTACCTTAATTAATTCCTCAACTGCTTTTTGCCCAGCTTGGATTATATTCAACTTGGTTTTCTTGGTGCTCATATTTAATTACAATATCATTTGATTTCATACAATAAAGCCTTTGGTCATTTACAATAAATTCAAACTCACTGTTAGGTGTAAACCCAATAGTATCACCCTCGCTTATTCCCTTAGCTTCTAAGGACTTATTACCATATTTTAGTATACCAATAAGCTTTTGCTCTTTATCTAGTTCTAGATCATTATTATTTTTAAGTGGCATAGCAAAGCATCTGTCTGCAAACGCGTACCATTTATATATTTTTTTATATAAATATATTTGATCTATTTGACAAAAGTAAAGATCGTCTTTAAAAAACTTACTACTATTAACTTCTTTACCTTTCATATTATAATATCTTCTAAAGACATTGTGATGAACTATAATTTCATCTCCTTCTTCTATAGATGTATTAAAAGCAAGAGGTGTAGAAACAACAATAGCTTTATTATTTACAAATCTATATTTTTCAATACTAGTATTTAATAAAAGCTCTTCGCCGTCTACATCTATAGAATTATCATAAACATTACCTACAGGCTTTATGATAAAATCATATACACTTTTCATTAATATTCTAAATCATACTCAACAGATACCGCCATGTTAGAATTAAATTTCTTCCATGGCAATACCTCGTTGTTTTTCTTTATATGAATATTATAAGAACGATCTGTATCTTCAAATAAAATATATGCGATCTCATGGCCGCCATAAACTTGTTGACCTACGGAATAATGCATTGCATCGTTTTTATAATCAGAACCAATACTGATCTTTCTTATAACAGAATTCATTTTAGTCTTCTGCTTTTACCACAGCTAGTTCACCTTCATCTTCTTTTTCGATTTCAGTATACTCGCCTGTAGTCATATCAATATTAATACTTCCGTATTCTTTTTCTAGTTCTGATTTAAACTCTTCTAAATCTTTATTAACACCAGCTATTTCGTGCAAAAGCGCATGCTTGTTTGATTCTAACAAACCTATTCTAGTAACAGTTTCGTTTAGTTTAGAGTTTAAGTCTTTTACTTTTTCTAATTGATCTTCAGTAATTTTTGCCATTTGATTTAATTTAATTAATTAATTTATAATAATATAGTTACACTATAATTTTTTAATCTACTTTTAACTTTGCCAAGGAATTCCACCTATTGTGTTTAATGTATTTTCAGTTATTTCTTTTAGCTTTTCATATCCTTGTAAGGTTTCAGCTTCTATAGTTTCTTTTTCGCCAGGTTGCATATTTTGAAAACACCAGTCCATAACCTCTTGTTCAGTTAAATCTTCATAAGGAATAAAGCCAGGCTCAATACCGTTGTAAGGTATGTTAAGAGTATAAGCGTTAAAATCTCTACATATTTCACTTTCAACAGTATAAAGTAAACTTACAAGGTTAACAAAACCGTTGTCAACAATATGTTTCATATTTGATACTTTCCAAAAACTTTCCATTATTTATTTTTTAAATTTTTTATTTCCTCTTGTAATTCTTGTATAGCTTTAACCATTACAGGTATTAATCTACCATAACTTGCTTGTAATCTTTCAGGATCGTTATTATCTACTAATTTTAAATATTCATCATCTGATTGCTGTAGCTCTTGAGCAATAAAACCTAAATCTTTTAACCCTTTCTTGCCACCATCTCTTTGATCCCATTCAAACGTAACAGGGTTTAGTTTTTCAATTATATCTAAACCATAAGAAGATTTTTGTATATTTGTTTTATCTCTTGAATCAGATAAAGAGCTTATTGTTTGTGTAGCGCAATAGAAATTCGAGATACTACTATTTCCAAGCGTTATACTGTTACTAGCGTAAGACGTGGCTTGATATCCAATTACAATCGTGTTTGCAGCAGAACCAGACCCAACCGATGCTTCAGCACCTAGAATAGTATTGTTACTTCCAGTAGTTAAACTTTCATAACCACTGAGGAGGCTATAGTAGCCAGCTTGATAGCCAATAAGCGTGTTTTTAAACCCGGTGGAGCTGCGCCCTGCCTGATGACCAATAAACGTTGCATATCCGCTATCGCCAGTATAGCCAGTTTGATATCCAATAGCCTGCGAAAATGCACCTAAACCATTGTAACCAGCTTGCGCACCTATACTAACTGTATAATTAGTACTACCTGAGTAACCTGCTCTAGAGCCTATAACAACCATATCATCGTCAACTATAGTATAACAAGCTTCTTTGCCAATAACAACTGCATTATCACCGCCTGAGGTGTTAGCAAATGCAGCTCTTTCTCCAATTATAACATTATCGCGAAAACCTGAACCACTAGAACTGAACGCAGCTTCAGATCCAACTACGGTGTTTTGATTTGCTGTAACTAATCTACCCGCACCAGTACCTATAAGAGTATTGTTATCATTAGTCGTAATTGAAGAACCTGCATTAATACCTAATATAGTATTGTTAACTCCTGTTAAAGTTCCACTTGGAACATATCCTGAATATAAAGAATATATTCCATCTGTTGAAAATGGATAAGTTCCTCCACCCCCACCGGCAGCTTGCCAAGACGGCGCAGCGCTAGCTCCATTAGATGTAAGTACATCACCTGATGTTCCATAATTAGTACCTCCAATACCTATTTGACCAGCACTTGCTATGCGTAATCTTTCAGAACCACTTGTCTCTATAGTAAAAGTATCATCGGCTGGAAAACCAAATTTAGTGTTAGTGTCACCTATGTGCTGTATAACAGTTCCTAGGTTTATGGAGGTGCTCGAAGTAATAGCATCAGCAGAAACAAGTATAGCGGCTAAGTTACCGTTACCCGAAAAACCACCTAAGGCAAGTGTACTACCATTCCAAGCAAAATCATCACTACCAGCAATAGTATTTGTACCATTACCAAAAGCAACTTGGTCATCAGCTAAACTACCCGAAATACCACCACTTCCAGAAGTCCAAGGTACGTTTACAACAAGATTATCTGAAGAATCTACTTGAACTTTATACGTTCTAGCAGCGGTTGTTGTAGATGTATTTGCAGCAACTGATTGCGTGCCATCTACATTTGTATTAAATACTGTACCTGATAAAGTAAGACCTGTACCAGCTGTATATTGTGTATTTGTATCTGTAGCTGTTATTGTAAGTGTATCACCTACTACGGCAGTGCTAACATTAGCACCACCAGCTATTGTTAATGTATCATTGTTATTATCTGCAACTGCAGTACCTGAATCAGACGCTACGTTTTTAAATATATTTTGACTTGAACCTGTATCAGTGTTTGTAATTGTTACAGTATCAGTAGCTCCAGCTACAGTTGATATACCTGTACCTTCTGCTAATGTAATAGTGTTACCGTCAGTTATTGTTTGTGCTGAACCAGAACCTCCTGTAATATCAAAAGAAGTAAAACCTCCAGATATAGCAGCCCAAGTGTTATCGCCTCTAAGATAACTTGAAGAGTTAGGCGTGCCTGTAGCTGAAAGATCAGCTGTTACAGTTACAGCTCCGTCTGTCGCCACGTTAGGGGTTAAATCTATAAATGTACCGTCTGTAGTTGTTACTGTTTCTACAATATTTGCAGGTACTGTTGGTATGGTAGGGAACGTTTGTAGCGCTCCTGTTCCGTCAACATATTGAGATATAGTACCAGCACCTGTTACAGTTAAAGTTCCTGATGTTGTTACAGGAGAGTTAGTAACTGAAAAAGCAGCAGGCATACTAAGCCCTACACTTTCAACAGTGCCGGTTGTTATTGTTGGAAAAGTTGTTAAGTTACCAGCACCATCTATGTATTGTGAAGATGAGCCATTTAATGTAATATCAACTGAAGGATTTACTGTAGATACATTACCTATAGTAGCTGTAAAAGCGTTTCCAGCATGGGTTGTCGCAACGCTAGTAACTGTACCTGTGTTTGAAGTGTAATTTTGTGCTATAACAAAATCATAAATTTGATCTCCTGTAGCTAAGTTTAAACTTCCATTTGTTACAGCAGCAGTATTAGCAGCTACAGTTGGAGCAGTGCCTGTTCCACCTATAGTTATTGTATTTGAATCTCCAGTTGTAACAGACGTTACAGTACCACCAATATTTCCTGGTGCTATACGTACATTAGTTGATCCATTGTAACCTACTAGAAACTGAACATTAGCAGTATCAGTTTGTTCTGTAAATTGTGAAAATTTTAAATTTGCCATAATGTATTATTCTACTATCATAAATTTATTATCTATCTCAGATATAAGAAAATCTCCGTTTTCAGCCAAGATTCTAAAAACTGGAGGAGGCGCCGCGTTGTTGCCTAAAAGATTTCCGGGTATGTCGTTACCTACACCTAAGCCTATTGCCATGTTACTGAGCCGCTATAAGTTGTTCTACTGTTGTTCCTGTTGCAAGTACATAATCTACAGTTACAGGTAAAAATCCACCTGTTTGTAAGCCTCTAAACAAAACTGCATTAGCAGCTGTTGGAGGTAGAGCAGATAAAGCTGTTACTGTAAATGTACCGCTGGCACCACCACCTTGTGTCACTGTTACAGTGTCACCAGCTTCGTAGCCAACACCAGCCGCTATAATTTTAATATCAGTTATAGCACCTGCTACAGCAGTTATACTTACAGTGCAGTTAGTACCTGAGCCGTTTGTTGTTGTAGCTAAAGGTCCAGCATTAGTAGTATACCCAGTACCTACAGCTTGATTAGGTGGTACTGTGGCTAAAGTTTGCACACCAAAACCACCACTCGTGCCAGCTACTATAACGTTCATATTACTACCAGTTGTAGTGTTATCACCTATATATATAAGTGATCCACCTAAGTTATTTGCTAAACTAATGGTATCACTAGGTGTTATTGCCTTAACATTGTTTGTAGCGAAATCAGGTTGATTACCGAATTGTCCCATAATTATTTATTATTTATTTTTTTTGATTTTTCCCACGTACGACCTACAAAATAAGCACCATACACAGTTATTAGTAATGATTGGAATATTGGTATATATTCTTCTGATACTTTAAACCCACCTACATTACCATCAAAAAAAGATAGTACAGTAAATATAAAAGTAAGATATATAAGAACCATAGGCCTTATATTCTTAGATAAAAAAGAATCAGAGTTCATATCTGACTCCCATCTTTTGGTTACTTCATCTTGAGCATCTTTATCTGCTTGCTCTAGCAGCTCTTCAACTTTTTGCTTAGCTGCAAGTCTTTCTTCATCGGTAGTTACTAGATCATCTATTATTTGACCTATATCTTTAATGAGACCTCCAGTTATAAATTGAAGAATTTTTTTCATGCTTTATCGTATGCTTCTTTTTCCCAAGGCAAATTCTTTGCCCCTTCGTTCATACTAGATCTAGGTATTTTTTTACCTTTCCAGTATACATATTTATCATCATAATCAAGATCTCCACATCGCATTTGCTCTATGTGAACCATCTCGTGTTTTATAATTTCATCTTCTTGTTCAGGCGTCATGCCTTGTCTTAAGATTATAGTTCCATTGTTATTGGCTTTACCAAGAACTCCATCTTCCATATTAACTCGGTAGATAGGTGTATTATCACCTGTATAAGGTGGTTTGTCCAGTTTAAACGCCATTAGTTTTTATAAGGGAACTTTTTATTAAACCATTCTTTACGAGCAGAACAGCCGCAGGGGATATTTAAACCCTCTGCGACTTTATCTACTACGGTTTTTACTCCAGTAGCTTTAGTAAACTTTTCTATATCGTCTCCTAAACCTCTAGATTTCATATTATGCAGTATATGCAGCTGATGTAAATGTTACATTAACTTGCGGTTGCGTAATAAGTAATTGACCATTTGGACCTTTACCGTCAGAACCACCAGCTCCTTGCGCAGCAGGTACTTGTGCGGTGTTTACTGGTCCTACTACTGTAGATCTTACGCCACCTGGGTTTGCAGTCATTGCGCTTTGAATAGCATCTAACACAGCATTAGCAACTAAAGGTGCTGTATGTGTTATAGTCCATTTTTTTGTAGCAGTTACAACGTTGTCAAAAAAGATATCAGTTGTAGTTGTCGAGGCGGTTACAAGTCTTGTGATTTGATCAATATTAATCAATAGTTCAGAACCGGTAGTACCACCTGGAGTTGTTAAGTTAAATTTAATATACTTTGCCATTTTTTGTTAGTGTTAGTGTTAGTGTTAGTGTTAGTGTTAGTGTTTGGCTAAGGTTTATACAGTCCTTTCTGTTTTATTTCATAAAGTCTTTTTTACCTGGCTTGGTTTTTGACTTATCTCCTTTGTTCCCACCTAATACAACTCTGTCGTATTTTTTCATAGGACTATGACCCATTTGCATGGCAGAACCTTTATGGCCCATTTGCACCATTGATCCTTTTCTACCACCAGTCATATCTTTAGTAAGTGGCATGTCTTTTGTGTCCGCATCCATAACACCATCTTTTTTCATAAATGCACTATTACTCATGTGCTTGTGTATAGCATGACCACCTGGCATACCTGATTTTCCTGATTTACTTGAAGCGGACGCACCGCCATATCCATATCCTTTTGGCATAATATTATTTTTTAAACTTTTTGTTATCGTATTTTAAATCGCCAGCTAACTTCGAAATATGTTTCTCATCATCTGTCATTTGCTTGTCGCTACCTCCGTGACGTGAATCATATATGACATCTTCTTTAAGATATTGCATATGTGCTTCATCATCTTTCTTAGCATCATCGTAGTTTCCTTTAGTTACTTTAGTGTGTGCGTGATCTCTCGACCACTTGGCGTTGCCTGTGTACTGTCCGTAATGTCCTTTATGCATAATTACCATTTTACTTTGTCAGCCCAATAGGCGGCAGACATTTTACCTTTTTTAATATTCTTTGCGTGGCGAGCTTTAAAACTAGCTCTACGTGCTTTTTGTTTTGCAGACTCACCACTCTTTGGCTTACCTGCTGTTGTTACACCTTGCTGACCAAAGCGTATAATCTTTTCTTTACCTGCAGAGCAAGCTCTAACTACGTGCGATTTAGTTTTGTGATCTGGCGTACGCCGAGGTTTGTTACACTTAAGTGTTTTCTTATCAGTTGCCATATGTCCAGATTACATCAGGTGATTTACTTTCATCAATATCTATATGAATAAAAGTATTACCAATACCTATACGGTCTATACCGTGTTCCATTAATTCTCTTACAAGTTCAAACCTGTATCTACTGTCTTTGCAAGCTATATCAGCTGCTAGACCTTTTAAATGAGATGAGTTAGGTTTCCCACCTACTTTTTCGTTATGTGCTGGAGTGCGATAACCTGATGTTATAACAACAGGTTTGCCTAGCTCAGCTCTAACGCTTTCAAGTATAAGTATAATATCTTTACTCATCATTTGCCCGCTACCTTGTATGTCAGGCGAATCGAACTCTTCGTAAGTAAAGTATTTAAACACTACTTATTGTTTTTAAGTTTTATCCATTTATTTACTGTGTAACCAATAGTTACTAATAAAAGCAATACCTTTAAACTCATTTCTATTTCTGCAAATGTTGTTATACCTAGCGTAGTTGTATTTATAACATAAAGTTTAAAATCTCCTAAAGTCATCTTAAAATCCTTTGGCTATCTGCGTAATAGGTCCAGCTTGGTATTTGCAAGGGTATTTTTTCACTTGCATACCTGTAATACCTGAACTACTTCCACTACCCATTGGGAAACCAGTAGTATCTAATGGCCCGTCCCAAACGTGAGACTCACCCACTTGCCCTTCTAAAGAAGGTTTACCTAGTAATTTACTTATTGTGTGATTCATAATTATCTTTGTTTAAAATCTTTAAAAGGAATTTCCTCTACTCCAATACGTTCTCCAGTATTAATGTTAGTAACATAACCTGGATTCACTCTTGGCACACGTTTTTTAGGCATGTTTGTTTTTTCTTTTGTAAAAGTTTTTGGTGGATTGTTTTTACTTAATAGATTTTTAGCAATGTTATAACCTCCGCCCATAAGTATATTAGCTCCAACTTCTAAAGCTTTTTTAAGACCAGTAGTTTCTTTAGGTTTTTTAGTGAGTGTTTTAGTTATATTAGCATTTCCACCTGGGTTTCTAAAATAAGGATCAATTTCAGGCGCTTTATATTTGTAATGCATACCCAATGGCGATACCATTTTAGTAGCTGAGTCATAACCCATTTGCTCTACAACACTATCGTCTAAAGATCTAAGCCCCGCGCCTTTATTACCTTCTGGAATATCTTTCATAAATATAGGTGCTTGCTGTCCCATAGACATTTGTCTTTGATCTAAACCTCCGTATACTTGTTGTGCTACGTTTTGAGTTGTTTGATTAAACATAGGTTTAGCCGCACCCATTTGATTCGCTGGCATAGGTGGTTGCATTGTCATCTCCATACCAGTTAATGGGTCAATAATTTTTAAAGGATTTTTAGAGTCCATATTATCTATTTTTATCTTTGTTTACGTTATACACAGATGTAATTAATACCTTATCAGTATACGTCTGTCCGCGCATTATCTTGTTTCGTCTTTCACTAATTGGAATATCTTCTTCGCCAACCATAATCTTGTACATAGTATTGATTAGCCTTTTACATTTAAACGAAACCTTATATATGTTATACTTCTGCGTTGTCCTGTTTCTTTCACGCCATACTACTATCCAACCTTCTTTCAGAAGCCTGTTCCATCTTCTGTTGTCCCAGCTAAATGAGTAACAACCCATCTCAAAATCTTTTTTAGTAAAATGGTCCATGCAGTCTAAGTAAATTAACAACTCTAGTTCTGCATCGTTTAAACCGTTATTTCTACAAGCCCATTTGCGAATTATCCGATAGTGTTTTAAGATGTTTAAATCTTTAATATCACTAGCTTCTAGTCTTCGCTTCATAGTATTACAACAACGTCTTGTAGTTTTATAACGTGAAACTTTTCTTTATCTATTTCTATGCCATGCCCAGCGTGACGATCAAAGTATATCTGATCACCGTCTTTAACACCTACAACTTCGCTTCCAGTATTTAATACTTCAGCTTTTCTGTAACGTATATCTTCTCTGTGCATATCAGCTAAAATAAGTCCACCTTTTGTTTTAGTAGACGCTTCTTTTTGTATCTTTATAATTAAGTTCTTACCTATCGCTTTCATCTATCCTTAGATTATTGATTACACAATCGGTTGAAAGAATAGTAGTAGCTACTGAAGCTGCGTTTCTAAGTGCAGACTTGGTAACTAGCAAAGGATCGACAATACCTGACTTAATCATATTTACCATATTTCCTGTAACCACATCTAATCCTTTGCCTTTTACCTTAGGCATCTCGTATTCGTTAATGCCAGCATTTTTCAATATAGTTTTAAACGGAGCTTGTATGGCTTTCAAAAGAACTTGTTCGCTTTCGTTTTTAGGTTTTATTGCTAGTGACGCATTTAATAATGCTATACCACCACCAGATACTATACCTTCTTTTATCGCGGCTTTAGTTGCGCAAATAGCATCTTCGACTCTATCAGCTTTTTCACTGAGTTCAATCTCTGAGTTTGCACCAACTTTTACAACAGCAACTTTTGCAGATAATCTAGACAATCTTTTTTCTAGTTTGATTTTATCAAATGCATTTTTTGCTGTAGCTAATTCTTTTTTAATTTCTTCAACAAGACTATCAACTTCTTCGTTATCGCGATTAACTTGGAATATAGTGTCCATTTCGCTTGTTATAACTTTTTTGCAAGTGCCTAACATATCAGGCGTGATTAAATCTACATCATCACCAAGATCTTCGTTTATAACAGTAGCACCAGTTAACAAAGCTAAATCAGATAGCATGTCTTTTTTATTGATACCGTACGTAGGTGCGTTGATTATATTTACTTTTATATTGCCTTTGTTTTTATTCATAGCAAGAGCTGATACAACAGCCGGCTCACAGTCAGCGACAATAAGTAACGCTTTGTTATTTTTTATAACGTACTCAAGTACGCTTTGTATTTTTCTTATACTTTCAACTGGTGACTCTACAAGAAGTATTAGCGGATTATCAAGCTCAGCAGTTTTAGAAGTTTTGCTAGTAACAAAAGCCATATTTGTAAGGCCTTTATCATATTCAACACCATCTACTATTTCTACTTTAGTATTACTTTCAGCTGTTCTCTCCATTGTAACAATACCAGTTTCATCTACACCTCTGAATGCATCAGCAATTATCTTACCTAGCTTAACATCATTGTTTGTAGATATCGTTGCTACTTGATCTATTATATTCCCAGAAACTTTAACAGAGTTTTTGTCTAGGTATTTTACAACCTTATCGACAGCAGATGTTATACCATCTTTCATTTTTCTAGAACCTTGAATGTCTAGTATTTCGTAAGCCTCTGTTAAGATTGAGTGCGCTAGTACCGTAGCCGTTGTTGTTCCATCGCCAGCTTCTTGAACGGTTTTTCTAGCAGCTTCCTTTAAAAGCGTAGCACCCATGTTTTCTACTGGGTCTCTAAGTATAATAGAGTTTGCAACTGTTACACCATCTTTTGTAATTACTGGATTTCCGGTGTTATCTTCCAGTATAACACATTTGCCGCTAGCCCCGAGTGTGGAGCTAACAGCTTGTGTTAATTTATCAATACCTTTAAATACATTGGAGCGAGCTTCGCTACCAAAGTTAAGGTTTTTAACTATAGCGTCTGACATTTATTTGATTTAATTAGATTATATTGTTTTATTTATTCAAACGTCTTAACGACTTGTGGTCCGCGTAAGTAACCAAGCTTTTTTTCATAGTGCGATATCGATGCATCTATTGCTTGCTCGGCTCCTTCCATGGTTTCGCGTCTCGTTACGTCGATCCAAGAATCTTCTTTATTAGGATCTAGGTATTCTGTTTGGTAGAAACCGTTTGGTAGCTGGACAATACGCCAGTGTTTCTTTTCAGATAAATGCTTCCAAAGGTTAATGGTTTCTTCAGTTATTTGTGGTTGACTACTCCACGATTGAGTCTGGTAAAATAGTGTCATTGGTTTTGGTTTTAAATTACTATTTGGTTTGCCATTTACCTGGCCGGTTATATTCTATATACTTACTTGGTTTTAGTGATTTTTACAAATTAGCTAACTATACATCTACAATTACACCGTCTGGCATAGAACCAGCTACTGCTGAAAAGCTACTTAAATAGTTGGTAGATATAGATTGACTACCACCGGCGATAGTATTAATAAACATAGCAAATTCACCTGAAGTACTAATAGAAGATCGTAATTGGCTAATGCCTATATTTGACGTACTTGTTGTTACGCCAAAGTCATCAGTGTATAAAGCTGTAGTTGTATTCCTTGGAAACAACACGTATTGACCAGATTCGCTAGCAGCGGATGATTCTCTAAAATCAGAAGAACCATAATTTTTATTTGTCCAAGAAACTCCATAATTACTTGAATATTTACTTTCATTAGTATTTTGAATAAGTAAATATTGATATTTACCTTCGCCAGAAACAACAACTTGGTCATACCCTGTCGTTGAAACAGGTGAAGGTAGAGAACTTGTAATATTTGTAAACGTTGATCCATAGTCTTGACTTACAAACACACCTGTACTAGAACTACCTATAGCTGGACTAAAAGCAGTTGAAACTATTATATATTTGCCACCAGAAGAAACAGATACCATTCGTTTACTAAATATAGTAGAGCCAGCAGGAACAGGTAATGTTACTTGAGTAAATGAACTACCATAATCATTAGAAAGAAAAATATAATTATTAGTACCTCCAGGTTCTAAAATCATAACTTGACCAGATTTAGACATAGTTGTATCTTCAGCCTTATAAGTTCCGCTAACAGGTGAAGGAAGTGAAGTCCACGTTACCCCAGAGTCAGTACTCATCCTTGGGCTTAAATTTTGCTGGTTTTTACCTGAAGCTAAAATATAAGTATAACTATCGCTAGCAGCTCCAACAGTGTAACTACTATTTGGTAAAGCGCCAAAAGAAGGTTGAGGTGAAACTAGCGCTAGGCTGCTATCAAATAAACCTATAAAAGGTGAAACACCTAGCGATCCTAAAGCTCTAAAACTAGAACCTACTATAGGTACATATGGATCTGCGCTAGGACTTAAATTAGCTACGCAGGTAACAGCTCTTAAACCTGATGGCCAAGAAGTAAGTGATGGTTGAGTGGCAAAAAAGTCAGTATTTATAAAAACATCAATGCTTGTACTACCATTACCAGAATTGCTCCAAAATGAATATTTACCGCTATTGCTAATACTGTTAAAAGCAAAAGTGGAAGAAATGGCTACAATTAATTTATTTACACCAAAATCTTTAGAATACCAATCTCCACCTAAAGCTGTTTGACTACCAGAAACTATATATTGACCTGTTTCATTTTGTTTAAATGTCGTTCTGGCTGTGTTTGTGAATGTTCTTGATGAGAAAGTAGAACCAAAATCTGAAGAATAGAAATCTCCAGTATTCGATTGACCTACAACAAAAACTCTTTCTCCGTTGCCTGAAACACTAACTTCAATAAAAGATCGCTGGGAAGGCGAGGACGGGTAACCAGCATTGGAAAGTAAGTTTGTTATATCTGTAAATGTTTGACCGTAATCATTGCTTCTATATAATACGGTATCATTAGAGCTGCCAGCTACTGTACCGCCGGTTATGTAAATATATTTACCACCGCTGCTTACAGTAATACCAGCATCTCGTAGGGTTGCTATATTAACAGATGATAAACTAAAGCTAACGCCAGAATCAGTAGAAATCCAAATATCACCACTTGTTGTTCCACCAGAAATGTTTAATACAATTACCTCACCATTGCTAGAAATATTAACATATTGCCACGATTTAGATGGAACATTTGGAATAGCCCCCCAACTTTGCCCTTTGTCATAACTAATTAAAGAAGCGTTTGCAGGAATACTAGTAGCTATCATAATATTTAAATTATCTGAAGCTTCTCTTATTATATAATTACTATTAGGTAAATTACCAAATGTTACAGGTGGTGTCACCGTGTTTAAGTTTTCATCAACTAATGAAAAATAAGGGGCTGTGGTAATTGAAGTTATGAATCTAGGATTACCCTCTACAGGTACATACGGATCTTCGCTTGATATAGGCCAAACAAGTGTAGAGCCGCTATATATTTTAGAAATATCAGTACTACCTAGTTTTAAAGTACCTGCTGCCGGAGCGGATGTCGCCGTACCTATTCTTAAGTCTGCCATTATACTATTATATATATTGTACTTGCTACTGGTGTTAACCCGTTATATTCTGCTTGAGTTAAAGTTTGTATAATTGTAGGCGCGGTCTGGGTTGTAGTGTTTCCAACTATAGCAATATCTAATTTAGCTTTTGAAGTTGCGCTTATAACTCCAGCTGTATTACCACCGGCAGATGCTTCTGCTATCGTTGTATTAGTACCAGTTGAAGATGTTATAAGAACATCCGTAGCGCTAGGCGTATTATTTAAATCAGTCGCGCCACCGCCTCCACCAGAAGGAGTAGGTATATTTAAAATTCTAGTTGTTGTGTTAAGAGTTGCAGCGGTACCGGGTGTACCATTAGTAGTAAGCGTAAGATTAGGGATCCAATCAGTACCTGTAACTGTAGAGCTTAACACCTGGCCGCTTGTTCCAGTTTGACTGTTTGAATCTAAAAAAGCACCTATAACTAGTAAGTTGCCGTTTACATAAAGTTTTTGACTTGGACTTGTAGTACCAATACCAACGTTTCCATTAGTTACATGTAATACACTAGTTCCAGTATTATCTAAGAGTTGCAACGGAAAGCCTACGCCTGATATATCACCTATTTGCATAGGATCAGCTGTAGTGCTTGTAGTACTAGCAAATGCTTTACCATTTAAACCGTAGTATTTACCAGCGCCTGTAACGTCAATAGCTTGTGAAGGTGCTACAGTACCAATACCTAATCTATCATTAGTTGAATCCCATAAAAAAGTATTATCACTAGAAACAGTTGAAGCACCAGTCCAAAATGTAACTTGACCATCTACACCTGAACCTGTTATACCGCTACCGCCACCGGCATTTGCCACCCAAGATAATTGCGCTGGATCGTTTCCATCTGTTTGTAGCACGTCGCTTGGGTTTCCAATAGTTGTAGGTAGTTTTAAAGTATATGTAGCACCAGCAGAGTGCGCTGGACTTTGCAGAGAAACACCGTGAGAGTTTTGCTCACAGTTTAATTGTATAGTACCAGGAGTTGTAGCATCAGCGCTTCTTACTTCTAGCTTACCATTTCCGTTACCTTGAACCTGAAGATTCGCGTTTGTGGTCGATGCTTCTATTCTATCTGTTACTTTTATACCGTTTGTTGTTGTTTCAAACTTTATATTGTTGTTATAACGTAAAGAAACCGCGCCATTATCGTTAAACACAGCGTATGTGTCACCTAAAAGACCAGCTTTAAAAGTTATTGTAGAACCTCCAGCTATTGTAAAACCTCCAGTGCCTGTTTCGAGTATTTCAGTTTCACCAGTAACGCTGCTGTATTTTATAGACAAATCATTATTGCTTCCAAAAGTTAAATTTGTATTATCTGATATATTCATACCGCCAGAAGCTCCGCCTTGTACAAAGATTTTATTATTACCCGTTGTGTTACCAGCTTGTAGTACTTGCTGTAGTGTACCACCTCCGCCACCACCCCCTGCTGGGGTTGTAAAATTACCTGTATTATCTAGATATGTCCCAGCTGCGGGCGCACCTGTGATACCAATTGTAAAGAAGGAGTTGTTGTTGCTGTACTAACCGTAGTAGTTATACCAGTAATAGTAGATGTAGCGCTAAAACTTGTCACTGTACCTGTCCCAGACAGTAAACCAGCTAAGTCTTCTAGCGAAATACTATAATTTGCAGTCTCGTTTGGATTAGACGGAGTCCTTGAGATTATCATCAAGTCACTAAGCAGAGGTGTCGATGATGGGTAAGAGTATATTATTGCCATTGTTCAAATTCTTTTTATATATTATATACTTACAGGTAAAAGTGATTGTTTACAAACAAGCTATATAGTGACAATAGCCCCTTACTCTATATACTTATAACCCTAATGTCACAGTACTTGAAAAAATTACGTTAGATATTTTGGGGTGTGGTGTTACCCCCTATCCCCCTGATTATCAACGATTTACAAAAACGATTTTTATTTCAATGGGCCCCCCAA
>Ga0255046_10000030_pt1 | contig 26707 bp, 35 predicted proteins | sample BC1_12_27_MG_FD_183632 | JGI IMG/M metagenome (GOLD analysis project Ga0255046, IMG submission 183632) | Seawater microbial communities from Strait of Georgia, British Columbia, Canada - BC1_12_27 | ecosystem: Environmental > Aquatic > Marine > Strait | place: Canada: British Columbia...
GGAGCTAAAGCTTTAATTGATAAAGCCGCTACTGGTTCAGGTGCATTTGGTTCAGTAGCTAAAGTAGTATCAGGTGGTATTAAAGCCGCTGAGGGTATTGAAGCAATGGCCAAGACCATAACTGGTATTGATGCTACATTGACTGGTAGTAGTTCTCTTAAACAAGTTCAGTCAGTTGGTATAAGTGGCTTTACAGTTAATTGTGGCTGGTATCTTCCAGAGCAATTAAATCTAGGTATGAGTTCGTTAAAAATATTAATTAGAATGGCATATCCACGACAAATAGCAGATAGAGTGTTTCAGAGCTTTTTTGATAGTGTTAGCGATGGCGCAGGTGATATAACTAATGTAGTTGGTGAATTTGCTGAACGCGCTGGTGCTGTAATTGGAGCTGATAATGCCACAGTTCAAAAAGGAACTGACGCTACTCGGGGTCTAAGTGAGTATGTTGCTGGTGGTGAGGCTTATACTGATTTTAACTCAATTGTAGGTAGAAACCTAACGCTAGACCCACTTCCAGTTCGTGTAAGTATGGGACATTATTTAGATATTGAACCTATGGTAATAACCAATGTTAATATTAGTTTTAGTAAAGAGCAGTGGGTAGCACCTAATGGTAGACACTTACCAATTTTTTTGAATGTAGACATTTCATTCGATATGTGGATGAGTCCTGCACCTAGACTTGAATTTATGCAATTTCTTGGTAATGAGATGTTTGGTACTGACTCATACCAATCGGGTATCATTAATAATCTGGAAGCAAAGGATAAAGCACGCGAACAACGTATTCAATTAGAACAAGATTCACGTCAACAAAATAAAGGTTCAGTTAAAAATGTAACACAAGGTATTGATGATACATTTACTAGGTGGGGTGTATAATGTCTAGTTTTCCAAGAATAAAACAGTTTAAGTTTGATATCGCTTCTACATTTAAAGTACCTGCATGGCAAACAGGTAGACTCGACTTAATTGCAATTGAGGTTTATGGTGATAGTAGATTTCATATAGCACTTGCAGCGGCCAATAATATTAGATTGAGTAGTGGATGTCGCACTGGTATTAGGCCATCAAATGAAGCACTAACTTTGGAATTACAACGTAAGGGAGTTCCCTTAGCTGACATCCCTGCTATTGTAAATGAAAAAATATTAAACAGTCGACCTAATAATCTTGATTGGGATGATTACAATAACATAAGTTATGGGTATATGTCTGATACATATGCAACATTAGGATTATTAGTACCTACCTTTGAAAGTGCTGATAAATACTTACAGACTTATGAATATATTGAAGTTAAAAATTAAAGTAAACAATTAAATGAGCGAGTTATAAATGGCTTTCACTAGAACAGATTCCGGAAGTAATTTAGGATTAATATTGGCAATGGACAACAATTCATTCACTCATGCCAGTGTACCCAATTTTAACTTTAGTAATGTATTAAATGCAACTCCTTTATGTGAATTAAGTATCATAGATACTCAGAGTAGCTTTATACGAGAACGTTCATTGGGATTCTTATCGATTTACTTCACTAATACTACCGATGATGTTACTGACAAATCATCAGTTGTCACTGGTATCATAGATGATATTGGAACTACTCAAGGCGTTAGTGGCAATACCACGCAAGTCATAAAATGGTCAGCAGGTACTCAATCACAATTATCAAATACTACGAATGCGTGGAATGGTACTAGCGTACATGCACTTGCTAAAATATTTGAAGAACGTAAAGTTGATTTCAATAATATGGCTGAGGGTAAAGTTGATGTTGCTGATAATATGTGGTGGAGATTTCCTCAGGATACTATATGGGAATCATTAGATACATGCGTATCTCATTCATATATTAGAGATGATTATTTATTTTGGGCATGGGATGACGTTAATGACATCTATAAAATATCATCATTTAATTTAGAGATGGCTCAGGATGATAGATATTTAATGATTCAGAGTGAATCAGCTAAGACATCAACATCTGCAGGTAAGTCATTATTAGATAATCCAAAAATTACTGTATGGGCATTTGATAATCACGTTAAGCGAAATGAATTAGGTAAAAATAGAGATAAACTATACCCTAATTTATACCTATCCGGTTCCAAGGATGGTGAGTATAAATCATCTAGTGTAGAGAAAGGTTGTTTCAGTGCAGTATTGGGTGAGATGGGTGATACTAGTCAAGTAACTATAGCGGAAGCTACTGACATTAAAGACCCAAATACAACATTTGGGCCTCGTAAAGTCGTTAGACATTGGCCCAATAATACACATAAATTTTACTCACTAGCTCAAATGTATAGAGAATATAAATTGGCTACATATGGTAAAGTAGTGTATGTACAAATATATAATCAAGTAGGTCCACCTATCGGCTCTAAGGTTACTGTATTGTGTGCAGGCAATGATTATAAAATTCGTGTGTTTTCATTGGATAGACATAATTCTGATAAATATATACTAGCCGAGAAGTTCTTTGATTGGGGAACAGAAAAACCAAATAGATTATTGAAAACGGTTCCCACTTCAAGTGAATGGGTCACCACACTAAAATTTATTTCAAATAATGTGAATGATGGTGACCCCGACCATATCGCTTCTATATTGAAAGCATTGGGAGTTAATGCATAATGGGTAAGTGGACTGAGAAATATTATGATGCTATCGTTATTACTGATGACGTTGACCCGAATCATGCAGGTGCGGTTCGTGTTAAAATATTGGGTGTGACTGATGGTCTTACTGATGAACAACAACCATTCGCACTACCATCTGTTAATACAATACAAGCAGTTCCTACAAAAGGAACTATTATGCGTGTATCATTTGACGATGGTGATGTAAACAAACCAAAATACTTCCAAGTTAGTCCTGAGAAACAATTACTTCCAATTGAATACGTAAGTAGCTATCCTAATATAAGTGTAGCCAATCTTGGTGGTGATTTCTTTAACATGACACATGATAGAGCTGAACGAAATACAATTATTACACATCCGAGTGCGAGTAGAATACAATGGGATGGTAAAGGTCGTATTGCACATGATAGTGATAAAGGATATGCTAATGCAGGTAGAAAGGCATATCAAGATGGTGGTGCTAAATTACATTCAGTATTAACTGAGGCTACAATTGATGTATTCTGTTGTACGCCTGTCGGAAATAATATTGATGATGGTGGAGCATTTCAGGGGTCTGAGTATTTCTTTGTTACTCATATTTCTAAATCAACTGTTAATGCTATCAAGGGTGTACTTGATTCTGATTTTAATACCCAAGTTGAAAATGCAAATGATATAGGTACGGAAAGTGCAGCTACTAGGGAATTGTTAAATGTAGATGAAATTGTAGTTAGAAATATTGAATTTGTAGCAACTGAGTCTATAGTTGTTCGGGCCGATAAAGAAGTGCGAAAAATTATAATTGATTACACTGGCCAAAACAACTTCCCTGCAATGGGTGAGCAAATTCTTGATAGTAACAATAAAGTAAGTTCTCATTATTTAATTGGACAGCAAGATGGTGCATCTAAAATAGAGGGTCAGAATGCTCCAGCGGATACACAAAGCGGTGCTGATTTAATAAAAGGATTTATACAATTTGCTGAGTTGAATGATGACTGTTATGCAGGTTCAAATTATCCACTTATAGGTCAGAAAGATAACGAAGACACAATAAGTATAATGTTGGTTAGTGATGGATTGACATTCAGTGATTTTCAATATGCTAGTATTAACCAAATTATTCAAAATGCTCGAGTTGTATTTAAGGATGATGGTATAAGAGCTGCATTGCTACCTCAATCACTTGACCCACTCGATTTACTTATATCAGGCACCTCAGCGGCCGCTGGTGGACCTTTAACTAAATGGGCAGAGTTTGATGACACTAAGGTACTTGGTGGCGTTGATGACGGTCTTACAGGACTAATATAATGGCTAAGTGTATTAATCAAATAATAAATAGAGATGTTAAAGTTAGAGGACCAGTTCCCCTAAGCAGTAAAGTTGCAGGTTCAAGTAAAGTTGACGACGAAAACTTCTTCATATCATTTAAAGATAGTATTGCTCGCAGTGCTAAGCGACTTCGCAATGTAGACTGTAGTGAAGTGGTATTAGATTTCTTTAGTGGTGGTAATAGTGAGAGTGTTAAGACTGGATATGATTGGGTTTCAGATAATGTCAATCTTCAGACCGCCATGGAACAATTTGGTGGACTTGCTGATAAATTATCACCTAGTGTAGGCTTTGATGCAAATAAACTCACTACAATATTCTGTGTAACGATTACCAATATATTCAGAAGTCTTACATTTTTTATTGAGAATGCATTGAAAGTTGCTCTTGGATTATTCAAAATAATCGATAAGTATCTAAATCAATTAGAAAATGCAATCCAAGATTTCATTGACGTAGTTCGTGATTGCATTGTGTCAGTTATGGTTGATGCAAAACTTGCATTGAATAAGCTAGTAAATAATATTCTGGATTTTGATATTGTATCAGATTTGATGACCGCATGTCCATGCGTTGCTGAAATTTTTGCATCTATATTTAGTTGTACGGATGATAATGGCACCGCATTAACTCACCCCGATGAAATACTTGAATGTATGGTAGATAAATATGCATTAGACCCATCGGAATTATTGGGTCCCGTTAATGAATTTATTGATGATACATTAATTGCAAATATTCAACGTGGATATAATATTCTTCAGGAATCAGTTAGCTTCATGATGGAGTTATTGATTACACCTCTTCGTGAATTAATGAAGGCATACTGTTTCCTATTGACTGAAAAAATTAATGTAACGTATATAATTAAAACATTGGGTCCATCTAAATGTTTATTGGTATACACAACTGAAGTAGATGAATCAGGTCGTACATATGAAGGTATGAGTATTCTAGATATGATAGAAACTCTTAAGTTATGGACTGGATGTTTTGAATTTATATGTGCTCCCTTTATTGACGACACTAAGCTAACTATTAAAAAATTACGAGAAGACTTTAGATTAGATGCTAAATACTGGAATAATGTATTTGCACTTGATATTTATACGTCATGTGTAATGATAAATATAACTGGACAAACAACTAGACCAACAGCAGTAAGAGAAGTCTATGCCGCCGGAAATGGTAAAGGTAAGGAAGTATTTACCGGTATAACTGATACATTTAAAGACCTTGGTAAAATTGATATAGAATCCAATGCAAATAATAACCCAATTGGTGAGGTATACTCATCTATTAAATTTAAAGGTGGTCCAGAAAATGAAGAGACTCCTATCATTCAAGGTACTGTTGATTTTAAAAGTGGTGTAGAAGATAAAATATTGGCAGTAACTCGTACAATAGGTGCTACAATTGGTGAAGAGCCGTATTATGAGCGTTTTATGAATCTACTTACATGGGATGCTAAATATCGTAAAAGTCAAGTACATATTGATTTAATTACATCAACTGTTGATAACTTTAGAGCATCTACTACACCAGTCAATGATACTAGACAAGTAACTAATGCGATAGATGATAGTAATGAATCACAAGTCATTTCAGGACCACCCACAGTAGTAACTGCATTACATTTGCCGAGTTATTCAATTCCAGATGATTTTAATGAAGAGAGTCAAGTTAATATTCTCACTAGTACTGCACCAAATCGAATGGATACTGAAAATTTAGTTGAATATTATAATAGATGGTTCGGTGACATTGTGGAGTAATATATGGGCTTTAATTATAAAAAAGACACAAAAAAAGGTAAGTATGAGGTTCAAAATCCTGAGAAATATATAGGAAATAAAGCCACCATATATAAAAGTGGATGGGAACATACTGTATTCCGTGCACTTGATGTCAATAAATATGTAGAGAAATGGGGATATGAATGTATTGAAATATACTACTATCACCCTGTATATATGAAATGGACCGTATATTTCCCTGATGTGTACTGTCAAATAGTTAATGAAAATAATGTTCAACAGAAAATACTTGTAGAAATCAAACCGGCTAGATTCTGTAAATACCCAACACAACCCAAAAGACCTGCTGGTAGTGATTCAAAGACATTGAAAAAATATCAAAATGCACTTAAACGTTATGAAATAAATAAACGTGAATTTGTAGTTAATGCAGCCAAATGGGAGGCGGCTCAAAATTGGTGCTTGAAACATGGCGTAACATGGCGTATCTTAAATGAAGAGAATACAAAAGGATTGTTCTAATGTCATGTTGTAAACAGGCCGCAATGAGTAATGAGTACCTACCATTAGATGAGCGTCTTATAGCCTTTGGTGAGGAAATTTACCAAGGCAACGTACTTGAAAAATATAAAACAACAAAACTATGGGTTTTTTCATTCTATCGCGATGACGACCTCTGTGATGATTGCGTGAATAAGTTTGTAGCCATGAATCAATGGTTTGAAAACTATAACTTTTTTAATGACCCGATATATAATGTTAAGTGGGTTGTAGAGGATGAGCCTGATAATAATCTAATTTATCTAGAAATGGGTTTCACAAAATCACCTATTCATATATTTGCGGACCCTAAAGGTCGTATTGTTGATATTATTTCCGGGTTTCCCCCTCCAGAGTGGCTCGAAAAATATATCTTAAAGGTGATTAAAGAATAAAAGCGAAGTATAAATGTTTGATAAATCAGCTGTCTATATAATAGGCTATAGTTTGGATGCGGTACTACTCGCAAGAGAACTTGCGGCTAAAGGAAAGAAAGTTACTTTCCTTCAGACCGGTAAGTTAGGGTATCCATTAGATGATATAAATGACTACATATCATATGAGGATATGTTGCGTATTAAATCTATGCACATAAATATCCCTTTTAAAAAGTTAGTCAATTCAACTTATGCATTTATTCCATATGAACAAGTTAAGTTTGTTAATAATCGGAATGGATTAATGAGTTGGCCACTCAATAGAACATCGATTGATTCCGCTGAAGAGTGGGAGCAAATGGAAGGATGTATTTCATCAATTGATGATTTTAGAGATAAATTAGAGAAAGCCACTAATTATATCAATATATATAAGAACTTTTTCCCTAAGTGGTTGTATGATACTATAATAAAACACATTGGTATCAAAAAATGGGGTGAATTTCGTCAGAGTAAGTTTAGTCGTGAGGGATTGGCAAGAGAAATTAACCTATCATGTTTAGATGACACAACTACAGGCGTTGTATATTCCCCTACTGATGGTTATAAGAATCTATGTAATGTGGCTCTAACTCATGATAATATTACCATTAGCTCAATTCGATTGAATAATGTACGAAAATTCCTAACTCAGCGATTCTCCGATACAGAAGTAATTCTCATGGATAATCGAGTTGATGAAATATTTGGATATTTATACGGTGCCTTTGATAGAGTTCGATGGAACGTAGAATATACTAGAGAACAGAACCTAGAAGAATTTATTGATGTGGGGAATGGTATTGTATTTACACCTACTAAAGATTACTGGTGTATATCAAATGACCATGGAAACATTACTCGAATAACAACTGAGTTAATTGATGACATGAATACAGGTACGATTTCACAAATATGTTACACATCGGCCAATAAAAAAATGTATAACGAATATAAAAAATTGGTTAAGTTACATTCTAATAAAATCTTGCGACTGAAGCCCATGACACAAACCGTTATTATGTAGAGTATTTATGACAATAGACAAATTAGCGCTTCTCATTCCTATATATGAACAAGCTAAACACTGGAAACTTATTTTGGAGGGTATCAAATCCAATAAGTTAATTCCCAGTAAAATTTATGCATTACTGGATAGAGCATCCGATGATGACTTTAATCATATTACCGAACTATCAAATAATAGCGACTTAAATATAGAAGTTGTGAGATGCCCAGAACCTCCTGTTCATTTAGTTAAACGTGAAAGTAATGAAGGAGCTCCTTTCTATGTGGGATTTATTAGAAACTTTGGAATAGATATCGCCTTGAGTGAAGGATATGAGCAATTTGTATTCATTGATGGTGATTGTATTCCTCAGTCAGGATTATTTACATCTCATTCTAAAAAACTTGACTGTAATATTCCTGTCTTAAGTATTGGTCGTCGACGTGAACAACAGTTTAGATGGAGAGACCAACGTGAAATATCACCCGAATACACACATCTTAGTATATTTAGACCTGAAGGATTACTAATTAATAATCCAGATTTGATTACAAGTTGCGTAATTGTTTGGAGTTGTAATATTGGAATGAATATCGCCCATGTTAAGTTACTTAAGAAATTTAATGAGATGTATTACTCCCGGAGTGAAGTATTTTCAAGTGACTTCTTAGGTGCTTGGGGTGGAGAAGATGGATTTCTTGGAGTTCAATCTTGGTTCATTAAATCGTTTATTACTACGGTAGGTGACGTTAAGGGTGGAGTTCAACATATTGACCATCCACGCCCCGATAAGAAATATACGGTAAACCATATGCAATATTTTCAAGAACAGCTACAGCGACTAAGAGTGAAGACTAAGCTCCACCCTCTCGATATAACATTCTTTCAATAGTTATCTTGTCTTAGATTGAATGTTCTGTTTAGTAGTTGAGCTATTCTGCGTATTTTTTTGAGTACCTGTCGTTTTTGTATTATTTTTCTTTGGTACCTCACCGTCAACATTATAACTTTCGAATATAGATGCGCTATTTAAGTTACTTTGTTGTAAAACATCGTTCGTATCTTTGGCATACACTATACCATTATACCCACCTGTACCAATACCGTTATTATCAATAACCGAGCCATTTGAATATCCGCCTCTTTTACTACTGTTATTAGCCAATCCTCTAAAGGTAGTTTTGAATGAACCTTGAAATGTATTAGGTACTTGGAGTGTAACTTTAAATGAAACTTTATTTATATTTTCATGACTAAACTCGGGAGCAGCTACGTTAGTAACAACAACTGAATTAAACTCATATACCATCATAGGAACATCGGTAATTATACCCTCTCTACGAGAACCATCTTCCATCATATTACCCAATGGGTCAAGCTTTTCTTCTTGGGTTATAGTTGTTGCTGGTAATACATCACCCTGCATAACAGCACAGTACATACCAATTTTATGGAATGAACTTTTTGGTTTAAGTACATTAGTACTATAAAACTGATTGTGTAGTGTATTAAAGAAGTGCCACATCATCATATTACGGTCTTCTACAATAGTGAGTGTAACTGTTTTCATTCCACCATAGTCTGAAATTAATGGATATTGGATTGGTTTGATTGCATCAATTGAATATGCTCGGCCTTCATCGATTTTAGATTCAATAGTTGGTATTTGAATAGCACTACACGTCCATTTCAATTCAACTTCAGTATTAGCACCCCGCCAATACAAATCTTTCCATCGATTCAATGCATTCTCAAATGTATATACATTTTTAGTTGACTGTTTCTTATCAAGATTACCCATAGAAGGGTCTACTCTGGAAGTTTGTTCTAATTCAGCAATTGTCGATTGTACATATTCACCCCATAGACCAACATAGAACATATTATTCTTAAATAGAGTTGAGTTACCATAAAAATCATTAATTCGTTCTGTCATTGACTGATTATACACTGTATATAGCGACGGTCCGGGCATAGTTTACTCCTAATTAGTTATACACTTTGGTGGGGTTTCAGGGATAGAGTCGGAGCATCGAATAATTTTTTTAACTTCATATACCCAACTCATTGTGAATGATACTGGGTCTGGGCCCAAGAAGTTTAAGTTTAAGTCACTTAAATCAGTAGGCCAACATCTTTCATATCTAATTATCTGCCATTCTTGATATGAATCATCTGCAATATGAATCTCAATAAATGGAATCCACATTCTTCTATTTCGGTAATGCTTATCGGCACCATACACTCTATGTTTTGAATCAGTCTGAGGATATGCATTTGGTCCAGTCATACCACTTTGAATCGTAGACATATAACGATGCAGGGTCCAATAGTTTTCGGTTCTATCATCTGCTATCATATTCATCGAGATAAGCTTATCATAATATTGATTGTCTTCAGTCACTGGAATATGAACCAGTCCTTTATAACTACCATCAATTTGATATTTTAAGCTCAATCCGGGTCCAATAAAGGAAGTGATATTTGCATTGATTGTTTCTGAAGATGGAGCATCTTCCTCGGTATAAGATACAGGAAGGTCACCGATAATGCATCTTGCAGTACCTTGGTGGAGTCTACCTACCCATCTATCTAGAAGTGGTCCGTCCATTGGTTCCTCTTACAGGTTAATGTAATACTCAGTTCCTGCTTTAGAACTGAAGCATACTTGGTCAATAACATCATTTAATTTAGTGAAGAATCCACTTTTAACTAATTCTTCACATTCACCTTTTTTAACATATGCTAAAGTGGCGTGTGGGTTATATGAATCCCATTTTTTATCATTACTCATACCCTCTGATATCTTGTCATTCAGAGTTCTGAGTTGGTCACTTTCAACATTTACCTTGATAACATCAAAATTTGGATTGGTATCAAATTTATCAACTTTACCAAATTCAATTGTTATCAATCCACATCCATCACATATATCACTTAATGTATCGGGAGTAGTATCATGTAGACCATATTTAACGGTTACGTGAGGTACGAATTCATATCCATCAATGCCTTCATCTGCATTTATGTATAGAGATTCCTCAGGTATCATTTTACGCGTCCAGTACTTTAGGATAGCTCCCACATTATCATTTAATGGTAATAATGCACAACTGTACGTATATGTATAGTCTCTCTTAGCTTTAACATCCTTAGAGTTTCCATTGTCCTTCTTAGTAGTCGCTTCAATCATAGGTAATAAAGGCGACCTACGCTTTTGGGTGCGTGTAGGAAGAGCTAAGTCAGTTTCCATTTTCATAAAATCAAATTCCATAATTAATACTTTCTTTAAGTGTGCTATAGCTAGTTTATAAACTATCAGTGTATGACAACTATTAATTTAAAACAAAACGAAAGTAATCCGACTTATAATCAATATCAGGATGAGCGCAACTGTCGTCGTATATGGGATGTCAGTGGAGGTCCATATAAAGGATGTGTCGTAGGTGGGTGGATTACTGGAGATGGTGACACAGATACATGTAGCGATTGTTCCGATAATCGATTTCCTGTAACATGTGAATAAAAAAGGCTCGTAAGAGCCTTTAATTACATAAACTTACTGAAGTCTATTCCACCATAGGGTTCACCAAACTTACTTGTAATAGTCTTACTAGTTTCATCAGTTGCATCCCACTCAGTTACTTGTTTTTTAGTAGAAGTGTCCTTCAACTCATTTTTCTTAGGCTTTACAGCACCTACATTGTCTTTCTTAGGATTAGCCGCATTAGAGTTAACAGTTTTCTCAGCTCCTGATGTAGAATCCCACTCAGTTACTTGTTTTTTAGTAGAAGTGTCCTTTATGTTATTTTTAGGTGCCTTTACCGCATTAGTCATATTAACCATTTCAGTATTTTTCACATTACCCATTACATCTTCTATGTGATTGATAAGAGTATTACCATCCTTTACGGAGCGCTCTTTCTTTTGCTTCGCAGTTAGGTATGACTCAGCGCTATAGTGAACTTCTTCTAGTTCAACTACATTCCAAAATGGAAATAACTGTTTCTGACCAGCCACTTCTTTCTCTTTCATTTCTAGAGGCTTAAGTGTTTGTAAGTTTTCCTGAAGTAGGTTCTCGAATTCCTCATTATTAGGTAATTCGTAATTATTTCGTTCTGTAGCCATGATATTAAGCCCTTAGTTGTGTATAATAGAGTTTATAACGATACAGTATAAACTATTATAAATATTCACTTGGGTCAACGATGAAACAGTTTTATGATTTTTTGGATTCAATTAATGAGGTAAATCCGACATTAGTTGAAGGAGTTAAACAAGCACATAAGATAATTTATGAAGGGCTTGGTACTGAAATGGCTGTAGATGAAGCCGATATGAAATTAGAGGAAAAATCTGAGCCTATACTTCCCGTATCTGAACCTTCTATTGATGATGATTTTAATACATCACTTGAAGAAGTACCAGTCGATAGTATTGATGACTCATCAGGCTCAGATGATATGGCGATAGAAGGCGAAGACTTATCTACGCCCGATGACCTTCCAGTAATTGATGATGGTATAGAAGAGATGTAATTATTTTTTATCAATAAGTGGGTTCAGTGACTGTCGGTCTCTACGAGCCTTCTTATTGTCTTCTTTCTCCAATTCACGTACTTTCTTTTTAATTTCACGTTCACGTACTTTGTTTTTATCTCGCGATGCTTGACGTATCTCTTTATTACGTTTACGACGTTTATTAGTCACATTACCACGAACAATAAATGAATCAACTTCATCCAATACTCTACTCACTTTAACTTCTTCATCACTGAATGTATTAAGTGCATTTTTACGTTGATTTATTTGTTCGTTATGTTCTTTCTTCATTTCATCAATCTGGTCCCATACACCATACATCGGTTCATAGTTTTGAGTGATGTATTTATTTAATCCACTACCAGTCAGTGCCTGTTTTGGTGTATTATCTTGAGGGATGTATCTATCATCTCTCCATGCTTTACCTTCAACAAATACTCGTTCAACTACAAATCTACCACTACCAGTCACCTTAACTAATGTCATATGTTCTGCATTTGCAGCCCAGTTGATACATTTGCTCATAGTCTCCTTTCCATCCACGTAGAAGAGCTTTACTGTTTCAGTACACTGGAAGACCACTCCCCAATAAAAACCCTTTGTATCGGGTGGAGAGATGTCCTTAAGCTCTCTAGTAAACATGTAACCATTACGTCTACCACCAACTTCCTCTGGTTTAGTATTAGTATCCATTTTCCAAAATGAGTTTAGATTTGGATTACCATGAAAAATTTGAGTTTCTACAGTTTCACGAGCCTGTAATTCTGACTGTACCATTGCAATATACCATAGACCATCTTCCATTATAGTTGGATTAGATGTGTGGTAAAATACATTTAAAGTACCATCAATGAACTGAATCCAATTTTCGTCTTCTTCATCTTGAAAATTCCATATCTCAAACCAACTTTCGTAATCAGCCTGTGCTTGGGTAGGTAACTCATCTACAAGGAACATATTTCTGAACTGAATTGGATTATATCCGAAATCTTGAGATTTGTAAGTAATCCAGAAGTCTAAAATAATATCCTTATGGTCTTTCCAGTTAATGCCATCATTCAGATAGTTTACTAAACGAATTCCTGCTATTTTTATTGACTTCATAATATCTCTATATGGGTTATACTCTTGTTTATACTACTAAAAATAATTTATATGACAACGGAATCAAAGTTTCTATATTTCTCATAGTAAATCAGACTATATCTAAAAAAGGAGCCACATATGCTAAATATAAACTGGCAGGGAGTTATGACCAGACATCTTCACGCAAAAGCTGATGAGGATGTTTACAGTAAAGTATCTATCAAACACACTAATGAAGGTGATATGCAATCATTTCTGAACTCATTTGAAGATACATTAGAGACAAATAATTTCAAGCAGCTGTTTACCTTCCCAGTTCGTTGGAAAAAGCTGGGAATTGATACCAGTGACTATGAAAAGAACCATTTCATCGTAGATTTTGACTCAGTCCAGTTTACAGCCAGATTAGTTGATATTGCAATTACTCGCAAATGTAAAAATGGTATTGATATTTTCGAATACGTGCTTTCATTTATGAAAGAGGTAGAGAACGAAGATACATCAATTGCAGTTGCTTATCTAAATCGCAAAGAAGAAGATGAGGATGGTAAAAAAAATATTGTTGAATATGATGTTAAACTTACCTTAACAGATGAAAAAACAAAAATCGCACCAGATTTTGATGCATTTTAATAATATGAATATAGAAAAAGGTAGCATAAGCTACCTTTTTTAGTTTCTAAGTCTTACTTCAACATCACCATCAGGTACTTGGAATGTCTTTGATATAATTCCGCTTCTATTATAGTCAGTTTTTTTATCTATAAAGATATTCCAGTGCATAATTTGATGTCGAGCGGCCGAACCAAGTTGAAATCGAATTTCTTGTTTAGGTAATACATCTAAATACATGAAGGATTGGATATCTACACTAGATGAGTAGTATTTTTTATTCTTCTTACGCATCGTACTAGCATACTCTACGGTCACTTCTTTATATACCTTACCATTGACTAAGATTTCAAGAACATAGGCTCTAGGGCGCTTAAAACCGATGTAGATGCCTGTATAGTTCCCTCGTGTATTATGTTGGAACTCATATGGCGAGTCTTTCCAATATTGCTTTACATCCTCTAAATATCTTGGCTCCAATCGACCACTTTTATCTACTACAAGGTCACGACAGTTATTGGTCCAAGGCATGAAATACTTTTTTAGATACTTAACCTCACCGTTACGATTATATCCCGATGTATTTCCATGGAATATCCACTTCTTATTGTATTTAGGTATAAATGAGATAGTTACGTCTGTATCATATCTACGTTCTACGTCTACATTTAATTTATGAGGAAATAGTGCCTCCGGAGTCATATTTGGATTAAGGAATGCACCCATCATTTCAATACATGCATGAATTCGTTTACGGAAATTACGTTCCTGTTTTAACAAACTAACTCTACTTTTGAAAAATGAATTATTCCATTTTGCATATGAATCAATGAATTTTTTACTAATTACGAAAAAATGGTCACATGTTTCATCGGGTAATGAATTGATAGACACTGAATTACATCGTCTAGAATATATAATCTCACTAAGATTAATTGCCTCTTTACGTAATTGGTTAAGTTGATTGGTTAATTTCGCAGGTAACTTACTGTTAGCTGATATCAGTTCTAGATTTTGCTTTGCGTTCAGAATTTTACGCTGTGCATCGAGGTCTATTATACTACCCCAAGCAGAGAGTGATAAGAATGCGATTATTAAGATAAATTTGTTCATGACGAACCTCCTTACTTCCTAATATAGAAAATGAAGGAGTTTTGTCAATTAAGTTATTAAATAAAATCAAATCCTTTAGCAGGAGGATTTATTTTACTGTTCTTATTAGATTTACTTACAGGTATATCTTTACTAAGAGCAGACATAGGACGACCTGTCATAACCTGCACTGTAGTTTTTTTAAACCCTGAAGCTTTTCTAGTAGGAACTTCCGGATTTACTGGAGTTACAGGAGTTTTTCTCTTTTTGGTTTTTGGTTTATTTTTTGGCACTTCGTCAACCACTTCGGCTACGTCGCTAATTGTATCTGAAGAAACTTCTTCTAGGAAGTCTTTTGTTTCATTATTGGAACTCATAGGTCACCTCACTTAATTAATTAGAGTTTATATACTAGTAAGTAAGTATAAACTCTTTTAACTCAGGAGGTGTATAATGAGAGCAAGTAAAATAACTGAACATGAAAATAAATTTGCCAGTGATTATGTTGATATTAATGGGACTAAGTTTAAGGTTAGTTCGATTGAATCTATTACAGGTGGTGATATTATTAAGATAAATCCCGGATATAGTTCATATTTCTATCCAGCTAAATATACCAAGACTAAAATCATACTACATAATACAGTTGGTGTATTGAGAAGTGACATAGCAGCGCTGTCAAAAAAAGATTGGCATGTAAGCGTTCCATACGTAATTGCACGAAATGGGACAATATATGAACTATTCGACCCAACTATGTGGTCATATCATTTAGGTAAAGGTGCTATCGGTGGTAATAAAACTAATAGTAAAAGCAGTGTGGCGATTGAGTTATCGTCATATGGGCCATTAAATCGTGTCAAAGATAATCTTGAAACTATGTATTCAAATGTTACTTATGTAGACCGTAATGGAAATAATAAACAAACGGGACGTGATGTGTATTGTACAGTCCATGAACGTGAACAGTTTATTGAAGTTCCCGTACCGTATAGAGGTTATAGATATTTTACTGGCTATACAGATGCACAACTTAAATCACTCAATAGTTTAATTGACTATCTATGTGAACGATTTGATATACCTAAACAGATTTTAGATGAAAATATTCGATATGATTTATTTTCATCAAGTAAAGAAGCTCGTGAATATACGGGGATATGTTCACATGTTAATTTTATTGGAAATGGTAAATGGGATATCGGTCCTGAAATGGATTGGGATTACTTATGTCCCAAAGATGAGCCAGTTATTATCGAATCTGAACCGGAAGTTAATGAGATTGAAATTGAAGATATTAAAATTAAACCGGAAGTGTCTATTAAAGCAGAAAGTACAAAAGTTATACCAAAACCAACTAAGAGGTTTTCAGTAATTACTTTTGTACTTAATTTATTAAAGAAGTATATTGTTTAGTCTTCGGTTTCTTCTTCTTTATCTTTATCCATATACTCAGTAACTAGCGTGACATATTGCGCTAATTTATCAGCAGGTGGCTTATTATTACTCATCAATCCCATACATAGCATAGAGATAACAAACCACATTACAGTAGTCGTATCTAATATACCCAGTCTAAATCCTTCAATAATAGTCATAATAGTCGTAAGTGTATAACCAATAAAGCATATAGCCATAACGGTCATATGTTTTTTAATATCCTCACCTAACTCTTTAATTTCGGTGAATAATTTTATACGTTCACTATCATCCATAATTCTAAGTACTCAGTTCTCGGTTCATTAGCGATATTCATGTTATTTATACCTAAATGTAATTCGACCACGAGTCAAATCATATGGACATAATACAATCTCTACTTTATCATCCGGTAATATTTTAATATAATTCTTACGAATTTTACCTGAGATGTGACATAATACTATGAATCCATTATCTAATTTACATCGAAACATCGCACTAGGCAATGCTTCGGTGACGATACCATGTACGGTAATTCCATCTACTTTAGCCATTAAGGGGCTCCTATTTTATCATAATATAGAAATTATTTATATTCTGTCAGTATGATGGAGTTATTTTAATTAGACCTTTAGTTGATTTTATATTCAAATCTGTAGGTTGTTGGTTTTTGTCTAATTCTCTGAAAGGTGACCTAGCAATTGATACATTTTGATAAATATCAACTTTTACTCGCCCAACATGACCATGTCCACGTTTTAATTTTTTAGATAGTACTATTTCTTTCGTATCACGATTAAGTAGAACTTCTACAATATCACCTATTTCAAAGCCAGCCTTTTTAACATCAGCAACTCTCACGTGATATCGACCTCGATTATCAAACAATTTTTTCGTAGTTACTGGGGTATCAATATTCAATAAGGTTGATGTATCAGGCATGGACTTAGTTGGTGTTATTTTAAACAGACGATGAGTTAATTGATATTGCATTCTTGAACCAAAATTACCACATAGCTTATTAATATAACGAGTTTCTTCCAACTTCATTAATAACTTGTTAGTGGTGTAGTCTGTATGTCCTGTAAATTCTTTAACTTCTTTCCTAGTAAACTCTTTATCATGTAATTCACCAACCATTGAATGTAACTGATTTGCAAATGTACGTAATTCGTCATTTAATTTAGGGGTTGTATTTAATGTAGTAATTGTATCGAGTACATTAGTCGAAGGTACTTTTGGTTGGATATCCACTGTGCTAGGCATCAAGTCAGCTGAATCATACTCAGTTGCTGCTATATCGGCTGGATGGTAGACTGGTACAATAATTTCACATCCCATATCTTGAATAGTACGAGTGTAGAAAATTGGATATCGATAATTTTTTACATATTCTGTGATTTTTTCATTAGAGAGCATACAGCCACGCTCTTGGGCTTCCGGTATAATATCATATACCGTAAATAACGCATTAGCCTGAATACATTCTTCGATTAGTTCATTCAATAATTTCATTTTGTTCCTCTTTGAGTTTTTTAAGTAACTTATCAACGTGCTCTTTTAAATAAATAAACTCGCCATGAAAACAAAGTACTGTTTCATTTTGTATTAAAATAACTGGAAGATTACTGCTATGTCGAATGACTTCAATATAAGTATGCTCATTAAGTGATGTGATTCGCATTAGCTTATCATTATACACAAGTGCATCACCGGTATAACCCAGTAGTGAAATATTATCGTCAATACTTCCCTTAGATTTTAGAACATCAATTAAATCTAAAAGAAATTCTCGTTTTTCGACTGATAGAAGCATTAAAAAATATCCTCGGCTGTATATTTCAATACAAGATTCTGTAAAATATCCCCATGACATTTCTTAGGTTTACAGTGACATCCCAATACTTTATCCTTAAGTTCATGTAAGGAATTAAATAAATCGGGACTGTCTTTAACATATTGCTCATACATCGCAATACTTTCATTGCGAGTTGATACTTTATACTTTGCTAACGTACCATCATGATGGCTATATGGATTACCCCACTTAGAAGGTCTCCCAATATAGATATCATATCTGTCGTTATGCATGTTTACTATTTGACACATACTTATAATATAGAATTATATGAGTCTAGTAAAAGTGAAATAAACAGGATGTGAGGGAGTTGAACCCTCAAGTCACGCTTTTGGCGAGCGCTTAGTACGCCTATACGACACCCTAAATTTTATTTGTATTTTAATGCAAGTTCATACTTAAGTTGCCAATAAGTAACTTGATTTTCTAATGAGCTAATTCTCATCGCATCAGTTATGACCATTGGCATATCAGGTGCATCACTCTTAGACATTTTTTTTTTTGGTTCATTCATAGTATTGCCTCCAATGATAGCCTAAATTAAGCTAATTGTGTAAAGTTACTTAATTATTTTAGCCGGTTGCTGATAATATTACTATAATTAATATTAAGGAAAACCGGAGGTCACATGACTTCAACAAATACACCTGTGTATTCAGGTAGCAGTGAAGATGATTATGTAACTAAACTAATGTTACATGAAGTGTCAAAAACTGCTGTAATTACCCGAGATGAAGAACAAGCTCTATTTAAAGAATATGAGACTGCATCAAATCGACGAAAGCAACAGATAAAAACCAAGTTAGTTCAGTCAAACCTCAGATTTGTCCTTAAGATTGCACTGCAATATAAAGCAAAGATGTCAGTTGATGTAAATGAAGTAATGACTGAAGGTAAGATTGGGTTACTGAATGCAGTGGACCTATTTGATTGGCGTAAGGGAAATAAGTTTATTTCATTTGCAGTTTGGCAAATTAGATGTAGAATCAGTAAATATCTTGAAGAACGTGACTTAATACGGTTACCGGCCCATCAGCGAGTTAAGCTTAACCGAGCTCGTAAAGAGATGGACTCTGAGGATTTCGATGATGATATTCAATATCTACATCGCATAGCCCAATCACATAGTTCACTTGATAGTCCAGTAGGTGATGAGGAAACTATATTAGGTGATTTAATTCATGATGAACATGCCGAAGATGCTGATATAAATTGCTTACTTAGAAGTATAAGAAACGTAACAAGAGATGTTCTTGAAACTGTTCTAAGTGATGATGAATATAAAGTCATTACACGGTTATTTGGGTTATGTGGTTATGAACAGATAACGTTACGTGAAACTAAAGAATTGATAGGTAAATCTCATGAACGAGTACGTCAACTAAGAGACCGTGCCTTAAAAAAACTATCTAAGCATAAAGATATCAAAGAATTCCGTTATTCACTTAAATATTTACTGTGAAGTATGATGAATGTTCAAATTCCTCAAAGATTTATTTACAGTTGAAGGTCCTCATATACCCGATGGGTTAATTGATGATAAATTCAACTGCATTGAAACTAAAAAACGTAATTTAAATGTAGAAGAAGGAATTGACGATGAGATATTTTATATTCATGAAATACCATCTCCATATCCGAGGACGCATATAATGCCAAGTAAATTAGAAACACCAGATAATATTAATACCAATCAAATCGAAATACTCGATGATAAGACTGGTAAAAAAATGATTTTGGATTCAGCTCAATTAGCTGAACGACAAGAGAAAATACCAGATGGTGTAAATGTACCCGGATTGGGTAAAATGGGCGGTAAGAAATCACAAGGCCGACAACAGGCTCGCCCACAAGGTCAATCACAGGGTCAGTCACAGGGTCAGTCACAGGGTCAACCACAAGTTGCCACCAATCCCGGAAATCAATCCCCAATACCGCAACAAGGATATCCACAAACAGCTCCACAGCAGGGATACCCACAAGCGGCTCCACAACAAGGATATCCACAAACAGCTCCACAACAGGGATACCCACAAGCGGCTCCACAGCAGGGATATCCACAAGCGGCTCCACAGCAGGGATACCCACTAAATGAATATGGTCAACAAGTACCTGTTCAGCAAGTGCCTGTTAATCAAGGAGCCGGTCAATATTTACCACCAAGTGAAATTGCCATGATTGAAGGTTCATATCATGTGTACATTGATTTACCGGGAGTTGCTAAAGATACTCTTAATGTAAGCTTTAATGCAGGTACATTGACGGTTAGTGGTGAAAGAGGTAGTAGTGTAGAGGTTTTAAGAAAAGGTATAAAGGGCCCTCGCGGACGCAAGGACCCAATATTATCTGAACACAATACAGTCCCACCATTTTTGGTTGGAAAGTTTGCATTTAAATATCCGTTCCAAAGACTTATAGATGAGTCTAAGTTAGAAGCGAATATGGTCGATGGAGTATTACATGTAATGTTACCACATCGAGTAAAGGGTGAAGAAGTTTCAATTCCTATTATGTAGGAATTATCTTTTTTTCTTACCACATCCACAGCCACCTCGAGTGGCTTTTTTTAATACAGTACGGACAGCAGAGGCGGTATAATAAACAGCCTTTAATGCTGAAGTTCTGTATTTCTGTGGTAATAACCAAAAGAATTGGTTTACTTCACTGAAGTCTTTTGTTAATGCATCAATCGCTGGTGCACCTTCAAACATGACACCGTCTGCGTCAATATAACGAAATTCATCTAGACCACTTCCATTTGGGACATAATCTAGTTCATCTTCAGATATTTTTTTCTTTAGAATACGAATATAGTTAGCACATATCGGACAGCTATCATCGAAAATTAATTGGGGCTTAGCCATTTTGCTCTTCCTTTTTAAAGTTACTTATACCTTCCACAATGGAAGTTTTATTGATTAAATGACCCTCTTTGTGGAGAAGGTTATTCACAAAATTAGTTGCATTACTTTCATTGAGATTACTAAAACTACAGAACCATTCTTTATCTAGTCCTTGCAGTCCGTAGGTATCCTCATTCTCAAAAACATAATGAATGAAATCAGACACATGTACGGGGTCAGCCGATTTCAGTACAGGTTCAGCAACCCCATAGATTGCTTCAAGCTGGCTCAAGTGCTTATTGAAACGTGACATTACCACCCCTTTTTGACTTTCAATCCATCCACATCGATTTCAACATCAGTTTGTGGTTTAGACATATCATGAATATGCTTTTCATTACTCCCGTAATTTTTACCAAACATTTCACCAAACATTTCACCTACTCTATCTTGTGGAGTAACTTTTTCATGTTTATTACCATCGGCAAATTCTTGTGCGAAGTTACATGATTCCTCATCTACACTCTCACCGCCTTGGAAAGCTTCAGTACGTGACATTTCTTTACCTAAATCTAATGTAGAACCCAAGCCCATTCCACCTAATTGAGGCTCAGTACTTTCTTCGTTATCATCAACTGAATTACCTGCGCTACCAGAGGGTTTGAAATTTTCATCCCCTAACTTAATAACTGAAACATTATCAAGCTCTGCTTGTTGTTCGTCAGTGTATTCATCTTCAGATGGAATCATCTCAGATTCCATCAATTTTTTACCTGCATCTCGTAATTCATCAATACGAGCGAAATATCCAAATCCGTGCATAATTACACTCCATTTAAGTTCTTTTCAATAGTTTATACAAATTATCTTCTAAAGAATAAGGTACTTTCTTCCCGGTCGTCCTCATCCTCTTCATAAATTTCTTCAGGTATATATTCAGCTGCATTTGAAAGGTCTTCTTGTTGCTGAGCAGCATCTGACATTTCCTGAAGCATTCTATCCCTACTATTCATTTCATCTTCACTGCTTAATATAATTTCATCCTCTGCTACTTGTTTGATATTTACTTCAACAATATTACCATAATATAAAGGTGATTGAAGATAATAAGGTATCCAATATAACGAAGTAATGTGGTCATCGTGATTACCACCTAACGCACCCCATTTACTTTGAGTTACTTGACCAAATGAATGTAGTTCATTGATAGTTACTTCATCGTGAAGTTTTATGAATTTACGTTGAGTATATGTTTTTAATAGAATAACAGCATTCTGTTTTAATTTCTCACTTGCCCATAGGCCCATATGACGACCACTAGGGTCGAAGTGAAGTAGGTTATCATATTCTGCTGTGCTGTGGAAGTACTTAGTAGCGGCGATTCCCGGACCATTCTGCTCTACTATTAATGATGGGTCATTATACTTCTTTAACAGCACTCTAGCCTTTTTACAGAACTCTTCAATCTCCATAGAATTCGAATACATAGTACATACTTGATGTGCGGTAATATTTGATTTAACTAAGAATATCTGAAGTACGGTATTATCTTTATATACACCATAACCTGAGTCAAGAGATGCTACATATTCCCAATTCTTCGTATCCAATTCTTCTTTTTTACGAGGTAGTTCCCATATACTAATAAATTTGGGTAAAGTTGGTATTTTTAATGGGTCACTACTTTTCAATGTCTTTAAAAAGTGATGGTCAATTAATGTTGATACCGAGCCGATAAAATCACATTTATACTCTTGGTTAAATCGAATTTCACCGATACGATTTATTTCATCACGGGCCCACTGCTCATCACGTCCCGGTACAGCATTCCATGCAATTTCACTCTTGACATAATCGACTGAGTTTGCATTTTCAGGTTCAACAGCTTTATTCCACATATGGAAGAAGTGATTCATACCCGATGGCGTTGATGTAATAATTACTTTAGTGGTTTTACCTGATGAAATTGTAGGGAATACAGATGCCATAAACTCATCGGCGATATGTGGTTTAATAAAGGCGAACTCATCAAGAAACAGTAGGTTAATTGAAAGACCACGGATACCATCAGGAGAAGTAGCAGCACAAATAATACGAGTGTTATTAGTAAACTGAATTCCACGCTTATTCCATTGCATTACACCCGGTTGCATCCACATAGGAAGCATCATATAACTATCTCGTAGTTGTTGAAGCTGTTCCTGTGCAAGGTTCAATTTGTTACCAAGAACTGCAACAACTTTATCCGCATTGAATAAAGCATACCAAAGAATATAGGCACGAGTTGTCGCTGAATTGTGTGAAAGAATGTCACTCGTGTAAAATCGATGATTTTTGTCATTTAATTCTAAATCATACATATGTGATTTAGAATCTAAATGAGTAACCGAAGTGACTATATCATACCCATCTTTAGTATGGATAAAATCACCTATAGAAAGGTCTTTTACGAATACCTCATCAAGTACATCATTATTAACATTTGAGTGAAATACTATATGCGTATCAGCACATTTTAACGAATGTCTGGTTGTACATAATTCCCATACATCATAATCAACTGTTTTATGACAATATTTTATATCAGACCAACCAGTATCCGTCTTGACTTTAAAACCTTTAGATTTTATCGATTCAATAAATTTTCGTTTTACTTCATTTGATGGTTTCACTTTCTAGAAATTCCTTACAATTACGCAACTCTCGGTAAACATTTTTTTTAATATCTGAATGCCATATAACTAATACTTCATAATCCTTAGATTTGGCTAACTCGATTTTATGCTTATCATAATCCCAAATTTCTTGAGCTGTTTTATCTTTATTAAATCTAATCATATGTTTATGTGGAGTATCATCAGGTTTATATATAGCAGGGTTTGCGTGAGTTCTATCACCATTATATTCAATGATTTTGTTTTTGTATGTAAAATCAAACGCCCTATACCTTCTTGTATCAGTAGTAGATGTATATAGAATTAATTCAGATGACCCCATTAGGACCTCAGAACGGTCAATTCCTTCTGTGTCTATAAGATTCTCAAAAAATTTAATTGAGACTGCACTGATTGAATTTGAACCCCTTAATCGTGTTCGGACAATTTCTTTCATTTCTTCAGGTGATTTTGAATTCATTGTATTCATCCATTTAGCGGTGATTTTATCTCTAACGATTTTAGCCTCATCGATTGATATATCATTTCTATTCGCAATTGCTTGTACCGTATTGGTTTGTTGCCTTTTATATACCATGTCAGCTGCGTGTTCTTCATCAATATTATATTTATTCATATAATATTCTATTCGAGTAGGTTCTGATTTAGGGCCTTTATTATTTTGTACGGTTTGTATAAATTCTTGTTTTTTAATAATTGATTCTTCTATTGAAAACCCTTTTCGCATGTAAAACTCTTCTGACCATGGAGATAATTCAGACTTACCATTTCCATACATTGGATTTTTATCACCTATACGACTTTCAGTTAAATATTTAATATATTCATCAGTCTCTAGTCGCTCTTCAAATTGTTTTTTATAATCATCAACTTTCATATCATGAATAGTGGATATGTGTTTGTATAATTGTTTACCACGAAATTTACATATTTGACATTCAGGTAATTTATAGAACTCATCATCCCCTATTTTTAATCTGAGTTTTTCAGTCTCTTTTTTAATTCGTTCAGGGTCTCTGAGACGTTTTTTACTAGCTTCCGCTGTATACGCTCTATGGTCAACTATATAAGATTCGTCAATCAAATCATTAGTTCGTAACTCTTTAGCATTTATCTTATGCTGCCGACTAACATGACCTATTAAAGATGAAAAACACGCTCCTTTCCTAAACGATGTTGAATTGTAGTTACAATATGGACATTTAAGTATATGAGAATTATTCATTTTCATTTTCCTTTAGTAGATTAAAAAATTCTTCGACGGTAAATTCCATTTCTTCACCATCTTCATTTTTAATATACATTAATTCATCAGGAAAAATGCATTTTCCACATTGTCTGGGAAATTTTACAATATTATATCGGTATGCGTCAAACTTTGCGATTAATTCTTCTTGGAAATCCCACATCCCAAATAATTGCATACCATGGTCTTTGGTATTAATGTAAACATAATTCTTAATAAAGTAATTAGGGTCCTTAACACACTTCTTAATTTCACGAAGCTGCCAAGGCTCAACTGGTACGGACTCAGTGGAATCACGTAGATTATTGATTCCATTAAACGCCATGTCCAATACCTCGGCGATATATGAATTTACACTCGAACTCCTGTTGAAAACGTTCTATACCAATGTTTTCTATCATATGTTCTTTCCATTGCACATCTTTCCCGGGAATACCAACATCCCATGGAATCTCCATTGCGTAAAAATTACTATAATTACATATAGCATCACTGAACATCCTCATAAAATGATTGGGTCCATTTGGAGTTGATAGTATATGGATTTGAGTGTCTCTCCCTGCCATCAATGTTGGCATAACTGAAGCCATAAGCTCATCAAAAATTTCTCTTTTAATATATGCAGCTTCGTCTATGAATAGATAGTTAACGCCATATCCTCTCATAGAATCAGTCGTACATGCAGCTGCAATTACTCTACATCCATTTTCTAATCGTATAACTTTTTTATTTTTTTCTAATAACTTCGGTTGCATGAATTCAGGTAGAGAGTCTAATATTTCTCTAACTTTAGTAAGTAACTCAGTAGTTGTATTGAATTTATTTGACATAAGTACTATGGTTTTATCACAGTTGGATATCATATAGTGAACTATATTTACTAACTGCAGCATAGTCCCTCCAATTTGACGAGACTTATTTGTGATAGTTCGCTTGCGGTGATTAAATTCACTTAATAAATCTCGCTGGAAATCATGTAATATCAAATTTGTATAACCATTATCAACGGTGTTATATGATATAGCATTCTCGGCGAAAAATATAGGGTCATCTATACATTGCTTATAGAATTTTAATTGCGATGCAGTAACACGGGCTTCTTCATCGATATCAACATCTACGTCGTCGAATACAAGACCATCGAGAAAATTATCTATCTTACTTTGTCTAGTATCAGCAAATTCTCGGACTGCTAACCGAATAATTTCACTTCGATTACTATCAAGTATCTCAGATAAATGGTCGATAGTCTTATCTTCATCTTCTTTGATGTATATGTTCACTCGCTTCATTGGTAAAGGTCTCTTTTTTTGGAGGTGTATATACACACTGTTTATAAAAGAGGTTTAATTTTTTAATTTATTGACAAATAAAGGGAATTGCTATAGCGATTCCCTTTATATTTATGATATTAACCTCGATTAAGTTGACGAGCTCTTCTCATTCGTTCCTCTGATATATTTCGTCTTCGTCTAGGTCTAGGTCGTCTAGGTCGTCTAGATTGACGAGGGGGGATTACAATTACTTTACGCTTTTTAAGTAAATCGGCAATAAACTTTCTAAATAACTCAATTCGTTTAAGTCGAGCTACTTCCTGAGCTTTTCTGAATTGAGCTTCTCGGATACGTCTTAACTCACG
>Ga0255046_10000033_pt1 | contig 26269 bp, 20 predicted proteins | sample BC1_12_27_MG_FD_183632 | JGI IMG/M metagenome (GOLD analysis project Ga0255046, IMG submission 183632) | Seawater microbial communities from Strait of Georgia, British Columbia, Canada - BC1_12_27 | ecosystem: Environmental > Aquatic > Marine > Strait | place: Canada: British Columbia...
CAGAACTCGAGATCGGCGGCCTCGACACGCTGGTGGCGACCGAGCGTGAGACAGGGCGGGGACCAACCGTAGAGGCGCAGCGTCGGGGGCGCCTGGTTCTCTGAGACGGCCTCCAGGATGGCCACGTCGCGCGCCATATTGCGTGCGCCGGGGAGGTCACCGTCGATGAGGAGCCGCCACGGAGCGCGTCCAGTTTCCATGCGGCGAAGAATAGCAGGAGCATGGTGCCACTTTTCGCATTGTCTTCGTCGCCTTCCAGTAAGGAGCGCACCGACGACAATGCGAAGGGTGGCTCCTGAGTCGTCGAAGCCACGCCGCGCGCCTGATCGGTGGGTGGCACCTGTGTCGTCGATGCCACAACGCTCTCCTCAATGGAGGTGGCACCTCGGCGACGCTAATCCTCGATGCGGACCGATACGACCTTCGAAACGCCCGGTTCCTCCATGGTCACGCCGTAGAGGAGATCGGCGCGGGCCATGGTCCGGCGGTTGTGAGTGATCAGCACAAACTGGGTATGTTCGGTCATGGCGTGGACCAGATCGGAGAAACGCTCGACATTTGCGTCGTCGAGCGGCGCATCGACCTCGTCTAGGATGCAGAAAGGCGACGGCTTGATCCTGAATAGCGAAATGAGAAGCGACAGGGCGGTGAGTGCCTTCTCGCCGCCCGAGAGCAGCTGCACCGACTGGTTCTTTTTGCCGGGAGGCTGAGCGGTGATGTCGATGCCGGATTCCAGGGGATCGTCCTCGTCGACCAGGTCAAGGCGGGCGGTGCCGCCACCGAAGAGGGTGCTGAAGGTTTCGGCAAAGACCTCGTTGACCTGCTGGAAGGTGGCGACAAAGCGTTCGGTGCAGGTGACGTCGATCTCACGAATGGTCTCGTCCAGGGTCCGCAGAGCCTGTACCAGATCCTTGTGCTGTTGACCGAGGAACTGCGAACGCTCCTCGAGTTCCTCGAGCTCCTTGAGGGCCAAAAGATTGACCGGACCGAGCCGCTCGATCTTGGCGCGCAGACCCTCGATGTCGGTGCGGAGGGCCTCGGGTTCGTCGTCGGGTTCAGACTCCGCTTCCAGAAGTGATTCGATGGCGAGGCCCAGCTCGTCGGCCGCGTGCTCCCGGAGACGTTCCCAGTCGGCCTCGAACCGCGTCCGATCGACCTCGATGCCGTGCAGGACCTCGCGCTCCCGGTCATGGGTCTCGCGGCGAACGCGGACCTCCTTCTCGAGGCTGGCGACGCGGGTGCTGATCGTGTCGACCTTTTCTGCGAGACGGCGCTCGTGCTCGCGAGCGGCGGCCAGCAAGCCCTGTTCCTCGACCAGCCGGGTACGCGAGCGGACGACCTCTTCTTCGGTGCTCTTTTGTTGATCCTGGAGTCGTCCGGCCTCCGCATCGAGAGTACCGACGCGACCCTCGAGGACCCTCGTCTCCTCCTCGAAACGGGCGCCTTCGGCTTTCGCAGCCTCGGCCCGTTCTTCGGCCAGCCGTTCCTCGGCCCGTCGGCGATCCAGAGTTCTCAGCGCGTCGGAGGTCTCCTCGCGGCGGCCAGCGAGGCGGTTGGCTGTGTCCTCGACCGCCTGCTCGAGCTCGACACTTCGGGTCTCGAGCTTGGTGACCTCCTCCTCGAGCCGGATGTGACGCTGACCGATCTCCTCTTCTTGGGTGCTGCTGCGTTCTTCTTCGGTCGCCAGTGAATCGAGCTCGCGTTCGACGCGACCGAGCTCCTGGATCAACGACTCCTCCACCGCGGCGGTGCCGGCCCGTTCCTGCTCGGCGGCAACGACCTCGCTGTCGAGGGCCGTGAGGTCGTCGGTCCGTTCCTCGAGCCGTGTCGCGGCCTCCTGGTGGCGCCCCGCCAACTCATCGGTACGTACGCTGACGTCGGCGATCTCGCTTTTCAGCTCCTTCTCCATTGTGCGCAGCTGGAGGGCACCGGGGTGGCGGTCGCCGCGGGTGGTCGGTTCGAGAATCCGACCCTTACGGACGACGCCGTCACCGCATACGATCACCGCGTCCGGCAGTTCGTCGGCGAGCTCGCACGCGCGGTTGACGTCGTCGCAGCGGAGGGTGCGGGGAAGTGCCCGGGCCACCCAGCCGAGTTGCTCGGTTTCGATCCCGGCCTGGAGCAGCAGATCCTCGGCTCCTTCAGGCGTTGGCACGTCACGGACGGGAGGTGCTGAGGAGGCGGCGACCAACCGAATCCGGCCCTCGAGACCGGCAAGAGTCTCGATCTGGTCGGGTGAAAGCGAGGATGTTCGTACCACCGGCAGCTCGAGCCATTCGCGCCACACACGGTCGAGCACGGGCGCAAGCTCCGGTGCCGGGTGAAGATAGTCACCGAGCTGCCCGGCCATCTGTTCGGCCGGTGCCAAGCTGCTCAATTGTTCGGCGGCGGCGGCGTGGCGCGCGATCTCCCGCTCCACCCCCTGCAGCCTGTGTCGGAGCTCCCATAAGTTGTGCCCCAACGACTCCGCTTCCTGCTTGGCGCTGCTGGCCTCGTCGCGGAGCCGCGCACGTTGCTCCGAAAGCTCCCTTCGACGTGAGGCCAAACCTTCCGCCGCTTGTGCAGCTGCGCGGCTGCGCTCGGCCGCCTCACGTACGCTTCCGCCGAGCTCCTCGTGACGTCCCTCGAGACGTTTCCGATCCTGGGCGAGTTGCCCAAGTGCATAGGCGAGCCGGTCGCGTTCGCGCTCGAGATCGCCGAGGCGGTTACGGCTGCCGGTGAGAGTGGAGATGGTGCGCAGCAGATCCTGTCGCTGTCGGGCGGTTTCTTGCTCGGCTTCGAGGCGGCGGGCATCGGCTTTTTGGTACGCCTGATCGGCCTCAGCCACGCCCTCCTTGACCGCGTTGAGGTCTGCCTGGAGAGTGTCTTCTCGTTGACGGGCCTCGGCAATGCGGGTATCCAGAGATCCTCGGCTCGATGTCAGCGTCGCGGATTCATTGCGCGTGTGGTCGAGGGAGGCGCGGAGGTTGTCGAGCAGATCTGCAGAGCGCTCGAGAAAGGCTTCCAGACGCTCTCTGGAACCCAGCAGGGTGGCCACCTCCTCCCTGGCAGTTTCGGTCTCGGACCGCGCCGATTCGAGCTCTTCGCGCGCCCTTCCCAGGTCGGCATCCGACCCTGCGAGGGCCGCGGCCGCGGCCGCCACCTCGTTCTGGGCTTGAGCACGCCGCTTCTGGATCTCGCTTCGCTGCCCATCCAGCAGGTGGGCGTCGATCGTGAAGAGTCGCCGCAGATGGTCCTTGAGCTCCGCCTCGAGCTTCTGATGGCGCTCGGCCTGTTTGGCCTGACGCTTGATTTGACGCAAGCTCCGAGTGACCTCACCGATCACGTCTTCGAGACGTAGCAGGTTTTGCCGGGTGTGCTCGAGCTTGAGTTCGGCTTCGTGCTTTCTCGCCTTGTAGCGGGTAATGCCCGCGGCTTCCTCGAGCAGCGATCGACGGTCGATTGGGCGTGCGGACAGCACCTGACCAACGCGGCCCTGTTCGATAATCGAGTAGGCGCGGGTGCCGAGACCGACCCCCGCGAGCTCATCGAAGATGTCTTTCAGCCTCACGGAGCGCCCATTGAGGCGGTACTCCGAGGGACCGGTCCGGAAGACCCGGCGCCGGACCTCGAGGCGGCCGTCGGTTTCTTTCCAGTGGCCGTCGTCGGACTGAAGGACGAGGGTCACCTCTGCGGCGCCGGCGGCCGCTCTGGACGCCGCGCCGGTGAAAACGACGTCCCCCATTTGCTTGAGCCGCATGAGTGACGGGCTCTGCTCGCCGAGTACCCAGAGAATGGCATCCACCAGGTTCGATTTGCCGCAGCCGTTGGGGCCGACGATCGCCGACACCTTGCCCGGAAAGACGAGCTCGACCTCGTCAGGAAAGGACTTAAAGCCGGTGAGCTTTAGCGAGCGCATTCGAATCCGCGCCATTGCGGGCGCAACGGTACCAGAACCGGCAGCCCCATGGTAGCGATCGCGGTCACCAGACGCCGAATTCGGATTTCGGATTTCGGATTTCGGATTTGACCCCGGCCCGCCCTTCAAGAGCCGAAGTGGTTGGAGGGGAAAACCGCAACCCGCAATCTCAAAACCGAAAATTCCTTCTGTGTTAGGCTTCGCGCCATGAGCGGCGAGTTGACACCCGATCGCATGAGGAGCGTGGCGGAAGAGTTTCGCGATCGATATAGCCCTGGCCGCGTCCGCGGTCTGCTGATTGCGGGTTCCGGTCTCGGGCTCGAGGTCCCTGGCTGGGACGCCGCCGTTGAGATCGATCTCAAGGACGTCATGCCTTTTACCCTTCACACATTGATGGGACACCGGCAGACCGTGACCCTGTGGCGCCGGGAGAACGAGAGCCTGATGGTCTTCAATGGTCGCTTCCACCTCTACCAGGGTTATCGGCCCGAGGAGGTCGTGGCGCCGGTTCGGTTGGCCGGTCTGCTCGGCGCAGAGGTCATGGTCGCCACCAACGCCACCGGATCGCTGGACCCGGATATTGAACCGGGATCGATTGTGGTCGTGACGGACCATCTCAACCTGCAGGGCGCCAACCCACTGGTTGGCGAGTGGGGAGCGGAGTTCGGACCGCAGTTTCCAGACATGAGCGAGGCCTATGATCGCGGGCTTCGCGAGCTGGCGTGGTCGGCGGCCGAAGAAGCCGGTTTTCCGGTTCACGAAGGTGTATACGTGGCGCTTCTCGGTCCTTCTTTTGAAACTCCGGCGGAGATTCGAATGCTGCGTCGTGTTGGTGGCACGGTAGTGGGCATGTCCACCGTCCCCGAGGTCATTGCGGCCCGCCACATGGGGATGAAAGTCCTCGTGCTTTCGTTTGCGGCCAACCCGGCGGCCGGCCTCGTCGACCGCCCTCTGACTCATACCGAGGTCCTCGAGGAAGGTGAAAAAGCGGCGGGGAAACTAGTCAAGCTCATGGGCCTTCTCGTGGAGAGAATATTCTGAAAACCGCTTATGGCTGAGTTGTTTCTTGAGGTCTTCCCGGTAGGTCCGATCCAGGCGAACTGCGTGCTGCTCGGCGATCCGAATGCGAGCGAGCTGGCGGTGATCGATCCCGGCGAGGAGGCCGAGAGGATTGCTGAGAAGGTGCGAGACTCCGGACTCCGTCCGACGATGATTCTCCACACCCACGGCCACCTCGACCACGTTGGCGGCACTGCCGAGCTCGTCCGCCTGCTCGGAGGCAAACTACCGGTCGGCCTTCACCCCGAAGAATCCGATCTCTACCGCAACGCACCCCTGCAGGCTCAGATGTTTGGGATCGAGGTCGAAGCGCCCCCGGAGCCCGATCTGGCGCTACGCCACGGCGACACCGTATCTGTCGGGGATCTCGAGCTCGAGGTGCGCCATACCCCCGGGCATTCTCCCGGCGGTGTTTGCTTTGTGGTTTCGGGCGGCGACGGACCGCTGGCAGTCGTTGGTGACGTGCTCTTTGCGGGGTCCATCGGTCGCACCGATCTCATGGGTGGTTCCTTTCCGGTGCTTGAGCGTTCGATCCGCGAGCAGCTCTACACGCTGCCCGATGACACCCGGGTTGTCTGCGGGCATGGTCCAGACACTACCATCGGCCGCGAGAAGGCTTCCAATCCGTTTGTCTCAGGCTGATCCAACGAAACGTGGCGTTTCGCTTCGGCGGGCGTGAAAAGGGGGCGGGTTTCCCCGCCCCATTGCGCCTAGAAACTGTAGGCGATTCCAACGCTGAACGAAAAGACGTTGAAGTCGAAGGTCGCGGCGTTTTCCTGTGTGACCTCGAGGTCTGACCAGATGTAGCGGAGGCCGCCGATAGCCGCCCAGTTGCTGTTCTTGCCGAGCGCGATATCGAGGCCGGCCCTGGCCGAATAGCCGAGGTCATTGTCGGTCTCGAGGTCCAGGACGTCTCCATCTGGTTCATCGTATTGAAGGTCGCTATAACCCATGCTGGCAACTCCGGCGCCCAGGTAGAAATCGAAATACTCGCTGTTGGGTGTCAAGTGGAAGTTGAGGTCGAGGGTGATGGCCCGAGTAGACATCGAATCCGTGAGCGAGATGTCACCATAGCCTGGGACGTCGTCGGCCCTCAGTTCGATTGTCGGGCTTGCTTGCATATAACCTAATTCGAGTCCGAGGAGGCCGCTGAACTGGTACTCGAGGCTGGCGCCGAAACCGAGATCACTGTCGGCAATGACCCGAATTTCCTCGGGGTTTTCGGCGGGCACCATGACGTCGAGGTCCGGGTCAAAGCCGGCGGCGAAGACCCTGACGTGCCATCCCTTGTCGGCGGCAGAGGCCGGTGCCGCCAGGGACCCGCAGAGAGCGAGAAATCCAAGGATTATCAGTGCTCGTTTCATGATTTCCTCCTGTCGTTCTTGTATTGGGAACTTCGATGGATCCAGCCCCCGACACCCATCTTGTCCTCCACCCGGTAACGCGGATTCGCGACAAAAACCCCGCAACTCTGAAACGGTCCGGTCGTCGGCCGCGTAAGAATCAATGGGGGAACCCGTGATTCTGTTGGGATTCCCAAAGAATGTCCGGGAATCGACACTGTGGGCCGGAGGCCGGTTGTGGACAGGGATCCGAAAACCCGTGTGACGGAGATCATCTCGGGTCTGAGTGGATCCGCAGAGGCGGATCGCGCCACCGCGGAGGAGCTGTTTCCGGTCGTCTATGACGAGCTGCGAAGGCTCGCAAAGGGCTATATGCGCCGCGAAACGCCCGGTCACACCCTGCAGCCGACTGCGCTCGTGCACGAGGCTTACCTCAAGCTGGTTGACCAAACGCGAGCGGACTGGAAAGGCAAGACGCATTTTTTTGCGGTGGGTGCGCGGGTCATGCGCCGCCTTCTGGTCGACCACGCACGCGAACGGGGCGCTCTGAAACGAGGCGCCGGTTGGCAGAGTGTGACCCTGTCGGAGGCGCTCGATCCGTTGGGTGGGGAACCACTCGGCCCGGAGCAGCTCCTCGATCTCGAATCCGCCCTCGACCAGCTCGCCGAGATCGACGAGCGCGAGGCAAAGATCGTGACGCTTCGTTTCTTTGGTGGACTGACGGTGGAGCAAGTCGCCGAGGTGATCGGCGTGTCCAAACGCACCGTCGAGAACGACTGGCGCCACGCCCAGGCCTGGCTGCGCCTCAGGCTGTTGGAGACTGGACCCTCATGACTATTGATTGCCACCGCAAGGCCAAGGAGGTCTTTTTGGCCGCCTGCGAACTGTCGGTAGACCAACGTGGGTCGTACCTCGACCAGGCGTGCGCGGAGGATGCCGATCTCCGCCACGAGGTGGAGGCTCTCTTGGAGCTCGACCGCACGGCCCTCGACCGGGCGGAGGAACGACGGCCACCCGAACGGATCGGGAACTTCCATTTGCTGCAAAGAGTTGGCGAGGGTGGGATGGGTGAGGTGTGGGAGGCCGAACAGGAGAGTCCGGTCCGGCGGAGGGTGGCGTTCAAGCTCATCAAGTGGGGGATGGACACCAAGGAGGTGCTGGCTCGCTTCGAATCCGAGCGCCAGGCGCTGGCCCTGATGAACCACCTCAATATCGCCAAGGCATTCGAGGCAGGAGCAACCGATGAGGGCCGGCCCTTTTTTGCCATGGAGTACGTCAGAGGGGTGCCGTTGACGGAGTACTGTGACGCCCAGCGCTTGAACACCCAGGAACGTCTGATTCTCTTTACACAGGTCTGCGATGGTGTGCAGCACGCCCACCAGAAGGGCATCATTCACCGCGACATCAAACCATCGAATATCCTCGTCGCGGTTGAGGACGGTCGGCCGATTCCCAAGATTATCGACTTCGGGGTCGCCAAGGCGACCTCGCAGCGGCTGACAGAGAGAACCCTCTTCACGGAACTCGGCCAATGGATCGGCACCCCGGAGTACATGAGCCCCGAGCAGGCGGAGCTCTCCGGGCTCGATATCGATACCCGGTCCGATGTCTACTCGCTGGGTGTCGTTCTCTACGAGGTGCTCGCCGGCGCGCAGCCCTTCGATTCAAAGGACCTTCGGACCGCCGGCTTCGACGAGATGCGCCGTCGCATCCGCGAGGAGGAGCCGCCGAAGCCGAGCACCCGGGTCTCGAGCCTTGGCGACGCCTCCCAGGTCGCCGCCGAACGGCGGCGTACTGACATTCATGGGCTGGCTCGGACCCTGCGCGGCGACCTCGACTGGATCGTGATGAAGGCGCTGGAAAAGGATCGCACGCGCCGCTACGGTTCACCTTCCGACCTGGCGGCGGACGTCGCGCGGTTCCTGCGCGACGAGCCGGTGGAGGCAAGCCCGCCGAGTGCGGAGTATCGAATTCGCAAGTTCGTCCGTCGTCACCGGGCAGGGGTCGCGGCGGGGTTTCTGGTTTTGACCGTACTGGTAGCCGGCGTTGTTGGGACGACAATTGGATTGGTGAGGGCGCGAAGCGAGGCGGAGACCGCCCGAAGGGTGTCGGAGCTCCTGGCAGCCGTTTTTGCCGACCTCGATCCCGGCACCCAGATGGGGCAGATTCCATCGACGGCGGCGATGCTGGATCGCGGTGCCGAACGGATTCGCGACGAGCTGTCCGACCAGCCCGTGTTGCGGGCGCGATTGCTCGACACCGTCGGCAACGCCTACCGCAACCTCGGCCAGAACGGCGATGCGAGGCTCCTGCTCGAAGAAGCCATCGAGCTGCGCGCGGCACACCTGGGAGCAACCTCGGCCGAGGTGGGCCACAGCACGGTGTCTCTTGGTTGGGTCGCATACCGCGACGGGGCCTTTGGCGAGGCGCTGAGCCATTTCGAGAGGGCGGCGACAATATATGAAGAGTCGTTGGGCCCCGACCACCGCTTCGTGGCGACGAGTCTCGGCTTTGCGGGCGGCGTATATTGGCGGACCGGAAAATATCACGAGGCTCGCGAGGCTTTTGATCGCTCGCTCGAGATCCTGGCGGCGATCGGGATGGAAAACGACCCGATCGTAGTCAATACCATCTGGCCTCAGGCCATCATGCTCATGGACTTCGGGAGACACAACGAGGCGCAGCCGCTTCTCGAACAGGCGTTGAAGTTGTATGAGAAGCAATTCGGACCCGACCATCCGGTCGTCGCGGGACTCTACAACGAGCTCGGACGATGTTTCTTGGAGATGCTTCGACTGGACGAGGCGCACCAGGTTTTCGAAACGGCCCTCGAGATCAGCCAGAGGACTCTCGGCCCCGATCACCCGAACCTCATGTGGCCGCTTACGAATTTGGCGGATATAAGCCATCGGCGGGGTGACGACCAGGCCGCGGACGGGGGTTTTCAACGAGCGCTCGAGATCGCCGAGCTGGGCTTCGGGAAGGACCACCCCGATCTGGCCTGGATCCTGAACCCGTACTCCCAGACCCGGCTCGCCCTCGGCGATGCGGCTGGAGCGCAAAAGATGGTCGACCGGGCGCTGTATTTGATCGAGACAAACTTCGGGCCGCATCACCTCGATTTCGCAAGGACCCTTGAGCGCTCCGGTCTTCACGCTTATGTGGCTGGGGATTACGATGAAGCTCTACGCCGGTACCGGCGTGCACTGGAGATCAGAGAGGATATCTTCGGCGCAGAGCACATCGCGAACGGCTGGAATCTCTACGACCAGGCCTGCATATTGGCTTTAGATGGTGATACCGACGGCGCCCTGGCCACCCTCCACCGGGCCCTCGATGTCGGTTGGGCCAACCATCGCATCTTCGAAGACGACGACTTCGATTCGCTGAAGGGCGATCCCGATTTTGAAGCCATCCTCGAGGAGGTCCGATCACGCCTCTAGGCGCTCCTCACTGGAGCGTGGAAGGTGCCACCCCTCACATTGTTCGAACATTGCCTTCAGATTCGGAAACGCCTTCGGGGCAAACAATGTGAGGAGTGGCACCGGTGTCGTCGAAGCCACGTCGCGCGCCTCGTTAGGTGTCGCCGATGCCACAACGCGCTCCTCATGAGAAAAGGGGCGGTTTCCCGCCCCTTTTGATTTCTGATTGAAACACGCTACTGCTGCCAGCTATCCAGCATCTTCATATAGTTGGCGCGGGTCAGCTTGGCGGCATCCGGCACCTTTGCCATGTTCATCGAGCCCTGCATCTGGCGCAGGGTTTCGTACTCGTGCTCGGTGAGCCAGAAATCGATCGCCTCGAGGGTGCGGGTGATGTGCTCTGGACCGTGGATCAGGAGCGCCGATACCATTTGCACCGAGTGGGCACCGGCCATTACCGCCTTGATGACATCGAACGCGTTGTGGGCGCCGCCGGTGGCTGCGAGCGACATCTCGACCTGATTCGAGATGATGGCCAGCCAGCGCAGCCTGAGCCGCAGCTCATCAGCTGTCGAGAGGCGCAGGTTGGGTATCACGTCGAGCTCCTCGATATCGAGGTCGGGCTGGTAGAAGCGGTTGAAAATGACGAGACCTTCGGCGCCCTTGGCCTCGAGCTGTTTGGCGAAGTTGGCGAGCGACGAGAAGAACGGCGACAGCTTGACCGCGATCGGAATGGACACTGTTTCCTTGACGGCGGTCACGATGTCCAGCGTCCGTTGTTCGACATCGGCGCCGCTCTCGGCGGAGTCCGTTGCAATGTAGTAGGTGTTGAGCTCGAGCGCGTCGGCACCGGCGTCCTCCATCTTCTTGGCGTAGCCGGTCCAGCCGCCCGGGGTGGTGCCGTTGAGCGAGGCGATGATCGGAATCGAGACCGCCTCCTTGGCCGCCTGTAGGTGCTCCAGATACTGATCGGGCCCGATGTGGTAGCCGTCGGGGTTCGGGAGGTAGGAGGAGGCCTCGGCAAATCCGGCACCGGCCGACTCCATCTCCATCTGCGCGCGGACGGCGCCCATAATTTCCTCTTCGAAGAGCGACGGCATGATGACGGCGGCAGCTCCTGCGTCTTCGAGGAGGCGGATCGTGTCGAGATTGGCGCCGAGAGGGCAGGAGCCGCTGACGATCGGGTTGGCGAGCTCGAGTCCGAGATAGGTGGTTTTGAGGTCCATAGCTCCTCCCTCAGTTGGTTTCGGCGTCGGCGTCAGAGCCGTAGTGCAGGTTTGCGAGCTGCTGATACATATCGTACTTGGCCTGGACGACGCGCTGGGCTTCCTCAAGCAGTCTCTTCGACCGTTCGGGGTTGGTCTTCATGAGCATCCGGAAACGGGTCTCGGTGAGCGCCCACTCGTCGAACGAGATCTTCGGCGCCCGCGAATCGAGCTTGAGCGGGTTTTCGCCCATCGCCGTGCGGCGGGGATCGAAGCGGTACATCGGCCACGCGCCGCACTCTACCGCCGCCTTCTGATGGTCGAGGCCGTCAGACAGGTTGTAACCGTGAGCTATGCAGTGGGAGTAAGCGATGATGATTGACGGTCCCTGGTAGGACTCTGCCTCGAGAAAGGCGCGAACGGTCTGGCTGTCCTTGGCTCCGAATGCTACCGAGGCCACGTAAACGTGACCGTAGGCCATGGCCATCATACCGAGGTCCTTGGACGGGATCTCTTTGCCCGCCATGGCGAACTTGGCGGTGGCGCCGAGGGGCGTCGCCTTTGAAGCCTGGCCTCCGGTGTTGGAGTAAACGCCGGTGTCCAGGACCAGCAAATTGACGTCGCGGCCGATGCCCAGGGTGTGGTCGAGACCTCCGTAGCCGATGTCGTATGCCCAACCGTCACCGCCGACCGCCCATACGCTCTTTCGGACCAGGTAGTCGGCGATGTGAGCGAGGTTCTTCGCTTCAGGGCTGTCGATGCCCCCAAGCTTCTTGCGCAGGGTTTCCACGCGGGCCCGCTGGGACGAGATGCCCTCTTCACTGAGCTGGTCGGCGAGGAGAATCTCGTCCACCAGATCGTCGCCCACCTTCGACGCGAGCTCCTTGAGGAGGCGCCGCGCGCCGTTCGACGTCTGGTCGATGGCGAGACGGAAGCCGAGGGAGAACTCGGCGGCATCTTCGAAGAGCGAGTTATTCCATGCCGGCCCCCTCCCGTTTTCGTCGTGTGCGTAGGGGGTGGTCGGCAGATTGCCGCCGTAGATCGACGAGCAGCCGGTGGCGTTGCCGACCAACAGCCGGTCGCCGAAGAGTTGGGTGAGGAGCTTGACGTAGGGCGTCTCACCGCATCCTTCACAGGCTCCCGAGTACTCGAAAAGGGGCTGGAAGAACTGCGAGCCCTTGACATCGATTTTGACCTTGGTGCGGTCGACCTCGGGCAGGTCGAGGAAGAAGGCGTAGTTCTCGCGCTCCTGCTCTCGGAGCGGCATCTGCAGGGTCATGTCGAGCGACTTGTGTTTGGGATTCGATTTGTCCTTCGCGGGGCAGACGCGAGCGCACAGCTGGCAACCGGTGCAGTCCTCGGGCGCGACCTGAATGGTGTATTTGGAGTCGGGGAAATCCTTGGCCTTATAGTCCACCGCTTTGAAGGTCTCGGGCGCGCCGTCGAGAGCTGACGGCTCGTAGACCTTGGCTCGGATCGCGGCATGCGGGCAAACCAGCACGCACTTGTTGCACTGGATGCAGAGATCTTCGTCCCACACAGGAATCTCGAGGGCGATGTTGCGTTTCTCCCATTGCGTGGTGGCCACCGGCCAGGTGCCGTCGGGTGGAAAGGCCGAAACCGGCAGAAGGTCGCCCTTGCCCTCCATCATCACGGCGGTGACGCGTTTGACGAGCTCCGGCGCCTCCTCGGAGACGGTCGGCGGACGCGAGATGGTCGCGGTGACCGTTTCGGGGATTTTGACCTCGTGCAGGTTGGCCAACGTGCCGTCAACCGCGTTGAAGTTGAGCTGGACGATCTCGTCGCCCTTGGCGCCATACGTCTTTTTGATCGCGTTCTTGATCTTTTCAATTGCTTCATCACGCGGCAGAATGCCGGAGATGGCGAAGAAACAGGTCTGCATGATGGTGTTGGTGCGGCGTCCCATGCCGGTCTCACGTGCGACGTCGGTGGCATCGATGCAATAGACCTTGAGGTCGAGGTCGATGATCGCCTGCTGCACTTCGCGCGGGAACTGATCCCAGACGGCGTCGGCGCCGAAGGGCGAGTTGACGAGGAAGGTCGCGCCGGGCTGGGCGTAGGCAAGCATGTCGAGCTTTTCGATGAAAACCCACTGGTGGCAGGCCACAAAGTTGGCCTTGCGGATCAGGTAGGACGAGCGGACGGGGCTGGGCCCGAAGCGGAGGTGGGAGACGGTCACCGCGCCGGCCTTCTTCGAGTCGTAGACGAAGTAGCCCTGCGCGAAGTTGTCGGTCTCCTCGCCGATGATCTTGATCGAATTCTTGTTGGCGCCGACCGTGCCGTCGGAGCCGAGACCGTAGAAGAGACCGCGGAAGACGTCGTCACCAGCGATCGTGAAATCGTCATCCATCGGCAGCGAGGTGTGGCTGACGTCGTCGACGATGCCTATTGTGAAGTGATTGCGTGGTTTGTCGGCGATCAGATTGTCATAGATTGATTTGACCATGGTGTCGTTGAACTCTTTCGACGACAGGCCGTAGCGGCCGCCCACCACGACCGGCTCGGCAGCGAACGGGCTCGCACCCTCGACCCGTGCTTCGTGAAGAGCGGTGATGACGTCGAGGTAGAGCGGGTCACCGAGGGATCCCGGCTCCTTGGTGCGGTCCATGACCGCAATTTTCTTGGTGGTTTTCGGCAGGGCTCCGAGAAAGTGGCGGGCCGAAAACGGGCGATAGAGCCGGACCTTGAGGACCCCGACTTTCTCACCATTGGCGTTCAACCAGTCGACCATTTCGTGCACGGCTTCCGCGCCGGAGCCCATGATCACGACTACCCGCTCGGCCTCGGGGTCGCCGACGTAGTCGAAGAGCCGGTACTCGCGGCCGACTCTTTTGCCAAAAGCTTCCATCGCGTCGACAACGTGGCCGGCACAAGCCTCGTAGAAGGGATTGATGGTCTCACGGGCCTGGAAGAAGGTGTCGGGATTCTGCGAGGTGCCGCGGACAAACGGGCGGTCCGGCGACAGGGCGCGGTCCCGGTGGGCGCGGACGAGATCGTCATCGATGAGATGCCGAAGGTCATCGTCCTCCAGGAGCTCGATCTTCGATACCTCGTGCGAGGTGCGGAAGCCGTCGAAGAAGTGGACAAAGGGAATGCGGCTGGCGAGTGTCGCGGCCTGTGCGATGCACGCCATATCATGCGCTTCCTGCACCGAACCCGAGGCGATCAGCCCCCATCCGGTCTGGCGGACTGCGTTAATGTCCGAGTGGTCGCCGAAGATCGACAATGCGTGGGTGGCGATGGTCCGGGCCGAGACGTGGAAGACCGCCGAGGTCAGCTCGCCGGCGATCTTATACATGCTCGGGATCATCAGGAGCAGTCCCTGTGAGGCGGTGAAGGTGGTGGTCAGTGCACCGGCCTGGAGTGATCCGTGCACCGCCGCCGAGGCGCCACCCTCGGACTGCATCTCGATCACGTCTGGGACCACGCCCCAGATGTTGGTCTTGCCCTGAGCGGACCACTCGTCGGCGAACTCTCCCATGTTCGAGGACGGGGTGATCGGGTAGATGGCGCACACATCGTTGATGCGATGTGCGACCGACGCCGTGGCTTCATTGCCGTCAATCATCGCGGTTCGACGCTTTGTCATGGGAAACCTCCGCGGTCTTCGCCCTTGGTGGGGGCGGTCCGGTTTTGTTGGCCGGTGGTCACGCGATTCTCATCACGTGAACAAATTCACAACGGGTAGGATAAACCCCTCGCCGGCTGCTGGCAAGGGCGAATTGAACGAGTCCAGATCGTGGTGTTGGCTGGAGGATTGACGGGCTAGCTATTGCCCTTGGGTTCACGCAGCCTGCCGATCCACACGTTGAGCGGGTTCTTCCGCGAGAGGAAGGTGAAAATTACGGTTTTGCGGCGGCCAATCTCCTTGAAAATCTTGTGGATGCGCTTGTTCGAAGGCTGCAAACGGAGTCCGGCATCGAGGTTTTTGACGGCGTTTTTTCGGTCGTCCCGCTCGAGGTAGACCAGGGCCAGATTGATGCGATGCTCCGGATCCATGAAATTGGCCTTGACCGACACGTTGCAGTACTTCACGGCTTCCGCATATTTGTGTCGGACCATCGCCACGCAGAGCCCGTAGTAGGAGAATGCCGAGGCGGCGAATCGCTTGTCCTGGAGGTCTCCGTCGGCGGAGAGCACGGCGAGGTACTCTTCGAAGACGCCGATCGCCTCGTCATACCGCTCAGTGCGGGTCCAGGAGACTGCCTCCTGGATCCTGTCCCGCATCGCTCCATGACTGATCTGGTTTTCGTTCATTTCGGGGAGTATAGCTCGACCCCGGGTTTTCTAAAAGATTGACAGTGATGGAGCGCACTTCGAACCGCAGTTCTTACCCGGTCCTGTTTAAAGATCAGTCCAGGTTTTTCTGCCACTGGTCGCGGTGGCGCGCCACTACATCGAGAAGCTCCCGATGGACTCCCGGTGGGCCGCAGACTACGTTGCCGGACTCGAGAAAGTCCGATCCGCCGTCCATGCCGGTGATGACGCCCCCTGCCTCCTCCACCAGCACTGCGCCGGCCGCGATGTCCCAGGCCGAGAGCTGGAACTCGAAGAAACCGTCGAAGAGACCGCAGGCGGTATAGGCGAGATCGAGGGCAGCCGCTCCGGGCCGCCGGATCGCCTTGCAGCGCAGGAAAACATCGTGGAAAATCGCCAGATAGGGGTTGAGCAGCCGGTGGGCTTTGAAAGGGAATCCGGTAGCAAGAAGCGCACCGGCGAGACCTTCGCGATCGCTGATGCGGCAGGTCTTGCCGTTCCACTTCGCACCCCGGCCGCGCGCCGCAGAAAATACATCGCTCTTGCACGGGTCGAGGATCACCCCGAAATCAATCCTGCCCTCCACCGCAACGCCGATCGAGATCGCGAACTGGGGGATGCCGTGGACGAAGTTGGTGGTGCCGTCGAGAGGATCGATGATCCAGGTCGGCCCGCTGTCGGTTGGCGTTGACCGGCCAGCCTCTTCGGAGAGGATGCCGTGATCCGGGAAACGGGACCGGATGGCCTTGATCATCACCTCCTCCGATGCGAGATCGGCGGCCGTTACCAGATCGTTACGTGCCTTTTCGTTGATCTGGTCGGGTTCGAGGGCGCGCCAATGGGCCATGAGCTGTTCGGCGCCGAGGTCGGCGATTTTCTCAATTTCAGAGAGAAACGCTTCAGGATCTTGAAATAGCACTCTCGGCTCCCCGGTTGACTGTGGTTGACGGGGCCGATATGACCACCGACGATTTTCGATCCAGAGCCGATGCGCGGTGCGAGCTGATGCTCGACGTGACCCGCAGGACGCTCGAAGAAGACCCGGATCTCCGGTTGTGCGAGGGGTTGCGTCTCATCGAGGCGACCCGCAAGGCGGTGGGTCGGCTCGCCCCCGATGCCGTCGATGCCTTTGAGAATGACGAGCTTCCCGGGCTTCGCGACATCCTCATGGAGCGCTTTGGGCTGTCGGAGTTGCCGTCCGGACCGATCAACTGACGCTGGCGACCTCGGCGTATTCGGGCAGGGAGTGCAGGGCTTCCGGTGACAGGTTGGTTTCGAGTTCGACCATGACCTCCTCCTCTTCAAGAAGCTCGATCCCGGGAAGGGTTGCGGAAACTCGGGCGCCGATTCCCGGCCGCACGCCGGACATGTCGAGAGTCACGCGGCGCGCTACCTTTTCGGCTCCGGTGGCGTCGAGAACCTGCACCAGGACGGTCAGCTTCTCGAGCGCCTCGGTGCCCTGGTTCGCGACCTGGAGATCGACCAGCAACGTGGGTTGCCCCTCTGCGTCGAAAAGCGTCGTGACCGCCACTGGGTATATCTCGTGGTTGTAACGCAAACGCTCGACACGCTGCTCGGGGGTCTCTTTTTCGCCGCAACCCGGAAGTAGGATGACCGCCGCCAACACCACGATTGCGACCGGCATCGCTCTTGTCCGCTTCATGGTCCTTCTCCTCGCGCGAAGTGTAGCAGCCGCCCGCCCGCCCAGATACAAGATGCAAGATACAAGATGCAGAATGACTAACAGGACGTGAGACCGACAGGGTGGGTGGATCTTGCATCTTGAATCTTGGATCTTGCATCCAGTGTCGGCGGCTATCACTCCTCCGGGCAGAAGAGCGCCAGCACCCTCCGCACGTAGTCTCGTGTCTCTTTGTACGGCGGAATGCCCTTGTAGCGCTCGACGGTGGTCGCACCGGCGTTGTAGGCGGCGAGGGCGATGGGGAGCGACTTGAAACGGTCGAGCATGGTGCGCAGGTGCTCGGCGCCGCCGCGGAGGTTGTCTGCAGGGTCGAAGACATCGAGCACCTCGTGTTCGGCGGCCGCCGCCGGCATGAGCTGCATAAGCCCAGCCGCTCCCGCCCGCGAAACCGCCCCTGGGTCGAAGGCCGACTCAGTCTGGACAATCGATGCGACCAGCCACGGGTGGAGATCCGCCACGCGGGACGCGGAAACGATGGCATCGCGGTACGCGAGATCTGCGGGGAGCTCTTGCTCGCTCCAGGTCGCCAGGCAGGCGGGTTCGCCAAAGGATGAGGTCGAGTCAGGCTCCTCGACCTCATCGGCGATCACCCGGTCAACACGGACTGCCGACACCCGCAGGGTCCCGCCTCCCTTGAGGTCGAGAACGATCTCGGAGCCCTCGAGCCGTGCGTCTGAAACCTTGAGAACCCGACCGTCGACAAATACCGCCAGCTTTGCGTTGGCTACTGTCGGCATCAACGCTATGACGATGCCAATCGCGAGTTGAATTAGGAATTGGGAATTAGGAATTAGGAATGCCGCCCACCCACCCGAATCGTTGGGTTCCATGGGGGGGTGGTAGGGAATTCCTAATTTCTCATTCATAATTCCTCATTCCGTTTACGCTCTCGGATGCTTCTCGTCATACAGGCGGCGGAGACGCTCACGGGCGACGTGGGTGTAGATCTCGGTTGTGGTGAGCGAAGCATGGCCGAGCATCATCTGCACCGCCCGTAGGTCGGCGCCGTTTTCGACCAGGTGGGTGGCGAAGGAGTGGCGCACGATGTGCGGGCTGAGGGGCGAGGTGATCTCCGCCTTGTGAGCGTGACCGCGGAGAATCTTCCAGAACCCCTGCCGGGTGAGGGGGCCGCCGCGGTGGTTGAGAAAGAGCTCGGAGAGCCGGTTTTTGTTGAGTTCCGGGCGGGCCCCCGAGAGGTAATCATCGATCCAGGAGACCGCGCTTTCGCCGAGGGGAACCAGCCGTTCCTTGCGCCCTTTGCCGATCACCCGGACGTAGCCCGGGTCCAGCCGCACCCGCTCCAGAGTCAGCCCCACCAGCTCGGAGACCCGCAGCCCGGTGGCGTAGAGGGTTTCAAGCATCGCTCGGTCGCGGAGGCCGAGGGTGGTGGAGGTATCGGGTGACGCGAGCAGGGAGTCTATCTCCTCGGTCGTGAGGACGTGCGGCACCGTCTGCCAGAGGCTCGGCGAGCGAAGGTTGGCGGTCGGATCGGCGGTCTGTACCTGGGTGTTGACCAGGAAGCGGAAGAAACTGCGCAGAGCGGATAGCGCGCGGGCTGCGGAGCGCGCTGAGAGCCCCTGGTCGCGGCGGCTGCCGAGGTAGGTACGCAGCGTTGCCCGCTCGACCTCGGCCAGCCCAATCGACTGCATTTCGAGCCATGCGGTGAACTGGAGGAGGTCGCGACGATAGGACTCGACCGTGCGCGGGCTCAGGTTGCGCTCCACTGCCAGGTGGGCGAGGAATTCATGAAGGTAGTGTTCGGCACCGCGGTTCATATGGGTATCGTACCTCCGACCCGCGCCCGGCAGGGGAGCAGGGGAGCAGGGAGACCGTTTCCTTATCACTGTCGCTCCTTCTCCTTTTCTCCCCTGCCCCCTTTCTCCCGTTCGGCAGCAACGATGGCATCACGGTTCCGTATACTGGTTAGTGGGGCGGCGATGCCGCCCCGTCTCATAGGAGATTGAATGAATCCGGTTTCGGACACTGTCCTCGAACGTCTCGAACGTCTGCACGAATCCATTGTGCGCGTCATCCGCGGCAAGGCGGAGATCGTTGACGCGCTGATCGCGGCCCTGCTCGCCCGCGGCCACGTGTTGCTCGAGGACGTGCCTGGGGTCGGCAAGACGACCCTGGCGCAGGCCCTCGCTCGCTCCCTCGCACTCGAGTTTCACCGCATCCAGTTCACCTCCGATACCTTGCCGTCGGACATCATCGGCATCTCCGTTTACCGCCAGGACCGGGGAGAGTTCGAGTTCATGTCGGGGCCGTTGTTTTCCAACGTGGTCCTCGCAGACGAGATCAACCGCGCCGCACCGCGCACTCAATCGGCGCTTCTCGAGGCCATGAGTGAGCACTCGGTAACGGTTGAAAAGACCCGCCACCGTCTGATCGAGCCTTTTTTCGTGGTCGCGACCCAGAACCCGGTCGAATCCACCGGGACCTACCCTCTGCCAGAGTCGCAGCTCGACCGATTCCTGATGCGATTATCGATGGGGTACCCGGGCCGAGACGAGGAGCGCGAGTTGCTGCGGGCGAGCGGTGCAGAGCCTGAGCTCGAACAGCTCGAGCCGGTGATTGATGCGGGCGAGGTAATCGAGATGCAGGACCTGGTGCCCGAGGTCCATGTTTCCAGCGTGCTCCTCGATTACTTGCTCGAGGTCGTTGAGGCAACTCGTTCCCACCCGGCGCTCGCGCTCGGCGTCTCCACCCGCGGCTGTCTCGCATGGCAACGGTCTGCGCAGGCGTTGGCGCTGGTCAGGGGCCGGGCCTTCGTGCTCCCCGATGATCTCCAGGACACCGCCGAAACGGTGCTCGCCCACCGCCTCCTTCACGCGGACCCGTTGGTCGGCGACGGCTGGGAGCGGAGCCGATCGGAACGCGCCGTCATTCGTGTCATCCTCGAGTCAATCCCGGTACCACGATGATTCTGTGGGTCGATTTCGAATTTCGGGTTTCGAATTTCGGATTTCCCCCCCATTCGCCCGCGAAGTCTCGCTGCAGATTGGGGGTGGGTAGGCGTTCCGAATTCCGAATTCCGAATTCCGAATTCGATTCATGAGCTTCGCTGATGCCTTCCCTGGGTTCCGCCTCCGGCTCACCGGCTGGGGCATCGCCTATCTGGTGGCCAGCGTCGTGCTCGGCCTGGCCGCGGTCAACACCGGAAACAACGCCCTAATGGCGTTGCTGGGCCTCGCCCTGGGCAGCTACGTGGTGTCGGGGACCTGGTCGCGTCAGGTCCTGGCCGCGGTCGAGGCGACGGTCGGTCTGCCATCGGAGATCTACGCCGGACATCCGACGGTGGTTGACGTGGAGCTTGCCAACACCTCGGGCTTCTTTCCCGCCTATGGTCTGGTGATCCGCGACCCCGATGGCCGCAGAGTGTTGCGGGAGTTCTACCTTGCGACAAGAGACCGGCGGCGGCACTCGGTGGAAATTGTGTTTCCCCGGCGGGGCTGGCACGAGATCGGCCCGTGGCGGCTGGAGGTATTGCTTCCGTTGGGATTCTTTCTGAAATCCAAGATTCTGTTTACCGGCCGCCGGGTGCTGGTCTATCCGCGGCTCCTTCCGTCATCGGCGGCGTCGGTGAGGCGAGGCGGCGGGCGGCGTTCTCCGGATGCCCTCGAGTTGCGAGGGCGCGAGGGAGAGGTGACCCAGTTGCGGGACTTCCGCGATGGCGACGAGGTGCGCGCGATGCATTGGAAACAGACCGCGCGCCAGCAGCGGCTGGTTGTCGTCGAGCGCCAGCGCGCGACCGAAAAACCGGTGTTTTACGTCGTTGATCCGCGGCTTGAGGACCCGACCGATCCGTATCAGCTCGAACGTTTCGAGCACCTCGTGTCGGAGGTGGCCACGGGATTGGTCCGCAGGTTGCGCGAGGGCATCCACGTCGGGGTCGTGGTCGGGTCGCTTGTCGTTCCAACCGTGTGCAGCATTCGCCGCGCACGGATGCTGCTTCAACCCCTCGCCGAGGTGAAGGCGATTTCGGCGGCCGGGGAGGCGCCGCCGGCGGTCGACAACGGACGTACGATGAGCTTCAGGGTTGGCGAAGAGGGGTCTCTATGACCGTAGAAAGCTACCGCCGACTGCTCGGGATCCTCTTCCTGTGGGCGATCTTGCCGCTTCCCTTTCTCTATATCGTCATGCCGCCGTTCTGGTTGACCGCTGTGGCGGTGGGTTTATTTATGAGCCTGCGGCCGTCGGCGCGGCTACGTCCCTCGGGCGTGGTCCTCAATCTGATCGGCGTTGCAATCATCATCGTGGTGGCTGCCGCCGGCGGCATCCGGGTGGGTCCGCTGCGCCCGCTCGGCCATCTGCTGCTGCTTTTGACCTCGGTCCAGGTGTTGATGGTGTCGGACCGACGCTCGTTCCTGCGTGCAATCCTCCTGGTGTTCCTTGTGTGGGTGGTGGCCATGACCTCGTCAACCCACGTCATCGTGGCCGTGTACTTCGCCGCCTCGGCGGTGCTGTGGTGGTGGGCCGGTCTCACGGTCCACCTCGCCGGTCTTGGTTTTAGCCGAAAGGTGGATGTCTCGATACCCAAACCGCGCCACGTGGTGGTAGCGGCGGCGCTGGCGTTGCTGCTGTCGGTGCCTATTTTTCTCGTCCTGCCCCGGCTCCGTTCGCCGTGGATCGCGGGTCGCGGCGGAGTGAGCAGCGTTACTGGTTTCACGAGCCACGTCGACCTGGCCGGAGTCGGGACCATCCGGCAGTCACACCAGGTGGCGATGATTGTGCGTTCGGTGTCGGGAGAGTCGATAAGGTCCGAGTGGATGCGACTGCGGGCAACGGCGCTCCAGAGGGTGACTCTCGACTCCTGGGCGCCTCGGGGTGCGTACCTGGTGCCCGAAAACACGAATGGCTTGATTCGGCTGCACGGCGATGGGTGGCGGCTCGCCGATACGGTTGAGCTCGAGATCGAGCTCGTCAGGCCGCGGCGGTACCTTTTTCTGCCCGTGGGCACCGTCGCCCTGTCCTCGCCCGTTGCGGTGAACATGGATCCAGCCGGTGGTGTAACGCTCGCATCTCGAGTTTCCGGTCCCTTGATCTACTCGGTGTGGGTGGCGCGTGGTAACCCTCCGAGGGCCGACGATCCGCCGACCGAGAGGGCGCCGCGATTCGTGCTCGACCCGGTAGCGCAACAACTCGCAAAACGCATCGTCGGCGGTGTCGGCTCCGACGCGGCGAGGGCAGTCGCGATTCAAGACTATCTCCGGCAAAACTACGGGTACTCTCTGACCGGCATGACCCAGCAGCGGGCCGACCCGGTGTCCTGGTTCCTGCTCCACGAACGTCGGGGCCACTGCGAGTATTTCGCCGGGGCGATGGTCGCCCTGCTTGACGACATCGGCGTTCCGGCCCGGATGGTGGCGGGATTTAGCGGCGGCAACCTCTCTTTCGACGGCGCAGAAGCGGTGATCCGGCAGGCGAATGCGCATACGTGGGTCGAGGCCTGGGTCGGCGAGAATGACAGGTGGTCCGTCTTCGATCCGACGCCGGAGGGAGATATTCCGACTCTCAGCAGGCCGAGCGGAAAGGAGCGAATCCGCTGGGCCACGGATTGGATCCAGTCTGCCTGGGACCGATACGTCCTGACCTTTGGTTTCGGCGAGCAGGTGCAGCTGGTGACGGCGATGGCGAACGGGTTCGAGGCGTTGCTCCGCCGTGTCTCCTGGCGCCACCTGCCGTGGGTTCTTGCGATTGTTGCGGCGCCCGGCGTTGTGTGGTGGTTGGCGAGGCGCCGAAGAGCACCTCTGCCGCTTCCGAGACGGATCCGAACCGGACCGGCTTCGATCGCGGTGGAGCGCGTCGTTCGCCAGCTCGAGCGAGACGGCGTCGACGTGCCGCTTTGCGTCACTATTCGCTGGATCGCAAAGAGAGCGCGCGATCTGTGGCCTGCCGCCGGGGCTGCGATCGGCGAACTGGCGTGGCTTGCCGAACGCGAGATGTACATGGCCGATGGGCCGAGGTTTTCAGATCGCGCGACGGTGCGCACCCTGTGGAAACAAGTCAGGCAGGGGATGCGGCAAACCGCCTGATTTCGAATTTCGGATTTCGAATTTCGGATTTTTTTGAAACCGCTGAGATGGGAATGTTCGGCGCTATTTCACAGTAGTCTGTTTTGGAGGATTCAATTATGCGGAGGTTTTCCGAATACGGGTGGGTGGGGGCAAATCCGAAATTCGAAATCCGAAATCCGAAATCGTTTGGAAAGACAGGCTTTCTCTTGTGCCACAGCGCGAACGGGCCTATCATCTTCGGTATGCAACGGAATCTCCGGTGGCTTGTGGTGGCGCTGATCCTGACGGTCGTGGCTCCGGTTTGGAGCGGCGAGGTTGTGCGGATGCGGGTCGAGGACACAATCCAGCCTGCGTCTCAGCAGTTCATTGAGCGGGTGCTTGCTGAGGCCGCCGAAAGGGGCGCCGCGTTGGTGGTGATGGAGCTCGACACTCCGGGCGGGCTGGTGGACACCACCCGCGACATCACCACCGCCATCACCACCTCACCCGTGCCGGTGGTGGTTTTCGTCAACCCTCCCGGCGCACGTGCCGCATCCGCAGGCTTCTTTATTCTTATTTCGGCGGACGTGGCGGCGATGGCTCCGGGCACCAACACTGGCGCCGCGCATCCGGTCGGTGGGCAGGGGGAGAATCTGCCGGAGGACGTGCGTGACAAGGTCACCAACGACGCGGCGGCGATGGTCCGGTCGCTGGCCGCCCAGCGGGGTCGAAATCCGGAGACCGCCGAGCGGACGGTGATCGAAAGCATCTCATTGACTGCCGAGGAGGCGCTCGAAGAGGGGCTCATCGACCTCATCGCCACCGATATCAACGATCTGCTGGAGCAGCTGAATGGCCTCGAGGTGACCCGGTTCAGCGGTGGCGTGGAAACCCTGGATATCGACGAGCCGCAGATGGTGGAGATTGAGCCGACTTTTGCAGAGCGCCTGTTATCGGTCCTGGCCAACCCCAACATCGCCTACCTCCTGATGGCGCTGGGAGCACTCGGCCTCTATGTGGAGATCACCCATCCCGGCGGCATCCTGCCGGGTGTCGTGGGCGTCATTTTCATGCTGCTGGGTCTGTACTCGGTGTCCGTGCTGCCGGTGAGCTGGGCGGGCGTGGCGTTGATCTTCGTCGCCCTGATGCTCTTCATCCTGGAGGTGAAGGTGACCAGCTATGGACTGCTGACGGTGGGCGGTGTGATTTCCTTCGTGCTCGGCTCTTTGATGCTCTTTGACGGACCGATTCCAGCCATGCGGGTGAGCATGGGCGTGGTCCTGCCGACGGCGGTTGTGGTAGCGGTCCTTATCGGGTTCCTGCTCTCGCGAGTCCTGAAGGCGCACCGGCAACGGCCGATGACCGGTTATGAAGGCATGATCGGTGAGGTCGGAAGAACTATCGGTGACCTCGCGCCAAACGGTAAAGTAGCGGTGCACGGCGAGTACTGGGACGGGCGATCCGTGGGCGGAGCAATCGCCGCCGGCAGCATCGTCCGTGTGGTCGCCGTCCATGATCGGAGAATCGACGTCGTCGCCGAAGGCGACGGCGAGGAAGGGAGTGCGTGATGGGTATTCTAGGTTCCGGCCTCGGTTTGGCCATTTTCTTCGCGGTCTTCATCGTCTTCAAGTGGATCAACATCCTCAACGAGTACGAGCGGGGCGTGATCTTCCGCCTCGGGCGGGTGCTCAAGGAGCCCAAAGGGCCGGGTTTCGTGTTTGTGTTCTGGCCCATCGACCGGATGGTCAAGATGAGCCTGCGGACGGTGGTGCACGACATCCCGCCGCAGGACGTGATCACCCGTGACAACGTGTCGGTCAAGGTCAACGCGGTGGTCTACTTTCGGGTCATGAGTTCGGTCAAGGCGGTGGTCGAGGTGGAGAACTACGTCTACGCCACCTCGCAGCTCGCCCAAACCACCTTGCGGGCGGTGCTCGGCGAGGTCGAGCTCGACGATCTGCTGACCAAACGCGAGCAGCTCAACGTGCGGCTGCAGTCGATGATCGACGAGGCCTCCGACCCGTGGGGCGTCAAGGTCTCCATGGTCGAGGTCAAACACGTCGACCTGCCGCCGGACATGCAGCGGGCGATTGCCAAACAGGCGGAGGCCGAGCGCGAAAAGCGGGCCAAGATCATCCACGCGGAAGGCGAGCTGACCGCGTCGGTGAAGCTAGCGGAGGCGGCAGACGTGATGGCGAAAAACCCTCTTACGATCCAATTGCGTTACATGCAGACGCTTGCCGAGATCTCGACCGAGAACGCCTCGACCATCGTCTTCCCGATGCCGATCAGTATCCTCGAAGGCTTGTCGAAGCTCGCCAACAGCAGCGAGTGATACACAAGACGACGTCCGATCGCGTGTCTTTCAAGACCGAGAGAGAGGTATGAGCCGCAGTTACTACGTCATAGAGTTGAGTGCGCGCTGGTTGACCGTGCTCCTGGTCGCGCTGGCGCTGGTCATGGTGATCGCGTTTGCCCTCGGCTACGGCGCTGCGTGGTCGGTGTTGACGGCTGAGCAGTCAGCGGGTGAAATGACCGCCTTGCAGGCGGCCGTGACGCCGACCGACATCCCCGAGGTTGTGATCCCCACGGCAATTGCAGATGCCACCGCCCCGCCGGCCGCAACTGCAACTTCGACCGCAACTCCACCGCCGCCGGAACCGACGCCCACGACTCCCGCGCCGACCGCGACCCCGGCGACCACCGATTTCTTCGTCCAGGTGCTGGCGTCCTCGAGGAGCACGTCGGTGGAGGCGGCGCGGACCAAGCTCGAGGGCCTCGGTTTTCCGCGCGACAATCAGCATCTCATCACCGTGCAGGATGCCGGCTCCCCGACCCTCTACAAGCTTCGCCTGGGACCCTTCCCTGATCGCAGCTCGGCCGACCGGGTGGCGCAACGGATGAGCGCCGCCGGATTCCCCGACGCCTGGGTGGTCGCACCGTGACCTTTGGTGGCCGTGCTCCCGGGCCGGCGCTGCCGGCCTGGATTCGCTCGCGCCGAATGCAGCTGGGTGAACTTCACGAAATCAAAAAGCGCATGCGTTCCGGCGGCCTGCACACGGTGTGCGAAGAGGCACGGTGCCCCAATCGCTCCGAGTGCTTCTCCCGCGGTACGGCGACCTTCCTCATCAACGGCCGTGTCTGCACCCGCAACTGCTCCTACTGCTCTATCGCCCATGGGCGGCCGTCGGCCCTCGACCCTGACGAACCGCGGCAGCTGGCCGAGGCGGTGGTCGAGATGGGTCTCGAGCATGTCGTGATCACCGCCGTCGACCGCGACGACCTCGCGGACGGCGGGGCGGCGGCCTTCGTCGAATGCATCGAGCGCCTTCGAGAGCTGGAAGCACCACCAACGGTGGAGGTGCT
>Ga0255046_10000034_pt1 | contig 26215 bp, 19 predicted proteins | sample BC1_12_27_MG_FD_183632 | JGI IMG/M metagenome (GOLD analysis project Ga0255046, IMG submission 183632) | Seawater microbial communities from Strait of Georgia, British Columbia, Canada - BC1_12_27 | ecosystem: Environmental > Aquatic > Marine > Strait | place: Canada: British Columbia...
CCTGCGTCGCCCGTAGGAACGCTGCGCGGAAGGAATCGATTGCGCTCTTGGACAAGGAGAGCCCCGCCGCGGCGCGATGGCCGCCCCAAGCGCTTAGATCCGATGCGCATCCGGCGAGCGCGCTGTAGACGTCGAAGTCAGCCGTCGTTCGAGCGCTGCCGTGGCCGTACTCGCCGTCGACTGCGATCACGACCGCGGGGACGCCAAACGCGTCCACCAGGCGAGCGGCCACAATGCCGACGACCCCGCGATGCCACGCCTCGCTCGCGACGACCACGCCCTCTTCAGGCGTCTCTCCGTAGAGCTCGCACACCTGTGCGCGTGCCTCTTCGGTTGCTCGGTTCGCGAGTGCTTTGCGCTCGTCGTTCTGCGCCTCGACGTCTTGGAGCAAGCCCCACGCCTCCTTCGGGGTTGTCGCGGTCAGGAAACGGAGCGTGAGGTCGGCAACGCCGAGCCGGCCCGGCGCGTTGAGCCGGGGTGAAAAGCGAAAGGCCACGTCACGCGCCGTGAGTTGGGCGGACTCTGGGATTTTGGCGGCCTGCCGTAGCGCGACGAGAGCCGGCCTCGTGCCGGGCGAGCCGATCTTTTTCAAGCCCGCCCGGACCAGACGCCGATTGTCCCCGGTCAGCGGTGCGACGTCGGCGATCGTGCCAATCGCCACCAAGTCTAGCCATGCGCGAAGGTCGAGTTGGGCGCCCAGCTCCGAGCGGAGCGCGGCACCCAACGAAAAGGCAAGGCCCGCGCTGCACAGGCCCTTGTACGCGAAGCCGCATTCGGGGCGATGCGGATTGAGAAAGGCAAACGCCGGGAGGGCTTCTTCCGGCACGAGGTGGTGGTCGACCACGATGACGTCGATGCCGTTGGCAGTGGCCTTGGCGATCCGCTCGTGGTCGCTCGAGCCGCAATCACAGGTCACCAACAGGCCGGGCCGTTCAGCCAGACACCGGTCGAGAGCCTCATCACTGAGGCCATATCCCCCGTGAAATCGGTCTGCGATGAGGGTCCGCACCTCTCCTCCGAGGGCGGCGATCACCTCGCTGAGAATCACGGCCGAGGTCGTGCCATCGACATCGTAGTCGCCAAACACGACGATCCGTTCCCTGGCGCGGATCGCGCCCGCGATGCGTTCCGAGGCCAGCGCGCGGTCGGCCATCGGCTCTGGAGAGCTCAACCCACGCAGCGTGGAGTCGAGAAATGAGCGCGCCTCCTCTGCATCGCAGAGACCCCGATGCAGAAGCACTTGGGCCGCAGTCAGCCCCAATCCACAGGCGTCGGCAAGCATGCCGGCCGCCCGTTCGTCGGAAGGCCGCACGCTGTACCTGTCCACGGAGCTAGCCCCGCGAACGACTGAAGAGACGCCGGTCCATCAGCTCGGTGATCGGCGCGGCAATGAAGATCGACGACAACGTGCCGATCATAATGCCGATGCCCAACGCGAAGGCGATGTCCTGAATGACTCCGGTGCCCAGGAAGAAGAACGCAGACACCGACAAGAGCGTCGTGAGCGATGTGACGAGGGTTCGCGATAGCATTTGCGAGGTACTGAGGTTGATCAGCTCGCGGAGGCTCTTGTCTCGGACGCGCACCATGTTCTCGCGGATTCGGTCGAACACGACGATAGTGTCGTTGATCGAATATCCCATGATGGTGAGAAGCGCGGCGACCGTAGTGAGGTTCACTTCTTTTTGCAGAAGGACGTAGATGCCGAGCGTGATGAGCGCGTCATGCAGCATGGCGATGACGCCGCCTGGCGCAAATCTCAGATCGAAGCGGAACGCCACATACAGCATGATGAACGCGATGGCGTACAGCAGTGACTGAATCGCCGCGTCGCGAAGCTGCTCGCCCGCCTTCGGACCGACCCACTCGACGCGAAGCGCCTCGTCAGGCGCTCGGTCGGGAAACCGCTCCCGAAGCAGATCGATCAGCTCGTCCGCGACACCGACGAGGTGCGCCTCGTACCGGGGATCGCGACTGCCCGCGAGCGAGTTGATCGAGCGAACGTGCGCGCCACCGGCCTCGAGGGCCTCTTGCAGCTGCTGCTCATGGACCTCACCCGAAACACGGAGCGTGATCTTGTCGCCGCCTGGCGAAACCTTCATCTCGCGAACAACGTCCTCCCCGAGCGCTGCTGCGGCCGCCGCGCGGATCTTCTCGATCTGCTCCTCAGGCAGGGACGACACCTCGCGAACGCGGATGATGTACTCGTTGGGCATGTCCTCGACGCTGATCACGTCCGGGCGGGCGTACCCCCCATCTTCGAGGGCGTTGCGGACCTCGCCCGGCGACGTTTCGGCCTTGAAGGCCAGCTGAACCTCGGTGCCGCCGGCGAAATCGATGCCGTAGTTGGGCCCCGGGTAGAAGAGCGAGACGAGGCTCAGGGTAGCCATCAGACCGAGGACGGTGATCACCGGCCCGCGGTACTTCATGAAGTCGATATAGGTGCCGGGTTTGATGAATTCCATGTCAGCCCACCCGAAGTCGCTGCACGCGCACACCGCGTACGAGCCAGTCGAAGAGCACCTTGGAGCAGAACGTGCCGGTGAAGAGCGAGGTGCCGATGCCGATCAACAGCATCGTGGCAAACCCCTTGATCGGCCCGGTGCCGAACTGCCAAAGCACGATACCCGCGATGGCCGTCGTGAGCTGGCTATCGAACACCGACGAATACGCCCTTGCGTACCCCTGCTCCACTGCAGAGCGCGGAGATTTTCCGAGCCTTAGCTCTTCCCTGATGCGCTCTGTGATGAGCACGTTCGCGTCGACGGCCATACCAACCGTAAGCGCGATCGCGGCGACACCGGGCAGCGTGAGCGTGGCGCCGATCCCGGACATGGTTCCGAGTAGAAGCTGCAAGTTCAGCAAGACCATCGCGTCCGCGACCAGGCCGGCGACCTGATAGTAGGCGGCCATGAAAATCAAGACCAGGATGATTCCAACCAGCGCAGCAACCGCGCCCTTCCGCACGGAGTCCTGACCGAGCGTTGGGCCGATGAGCTGCTCGTTGGCCGGGCGAAGCGGGGCGGGAAGCGCGCCGGCCTGAAGCACGATGACGAGGTCTCTAGCCTCCTGTAGGAGCTCGTTGCGGTCGAGGTAGGCGCCAAGGGTGATGCGGCCGCGCGCACCGATCTGGCCCTGAATGACGGGCGCCGACTCAACGCGGTCGTCGAGGACGATCGCCATGCGCTTGCCGATGCTGCGGCCGGTGAGGTCAGCCATGCGCGATGCGCCGCGCGTGTTCATGGTGAAGTCGACCTCGGGGCTGCCGCTCTGCGGGTCAAAGCCAACCGAGGCGTCATCGAGGTCCTCGCCGGTCGCATCGGCGACGCGGTACATGTAATAGGTGCGCCAGCCCTCGCCTCCCCGCTCGGGGTCGGGATCCTGGCGGCCGATGGAGACCTCGTGATCGTCGGGCACCGGGAGCGTTGCGATGTATGCGCGGAGGCGATCGCGCGCATCCTCTCCGAAGGCCTCGGCAAAGACCTGGGCGCCCTGGTTGAGGTAGATCCCCTCCGGCGGCGCGGTGAAGACGGCGCGCGCGTCTGACTCGTCATCGACGATCTTGAAACTCAGCTGCGCGGTGCGGCTGATGATCGATTTGATCCGCTCGAACGAGCTCTCCTGCGCGCCGGGAATCTCGATGATGATGTCACCGTCGTTCGGCCGGGCGATGACGGTCGGCTCGAGAACGCCCATGCTATCGATGCGGTTGGTGATCGTGCGCTCGGACTGACGGACTGCAGTCTCGCGCATGTTGGCAAGCTGCTCTTCGCGCATGTGAAGGTCGACCACCAGGTCGCCCACACCGCTCGCGACGCGGAGGTCGCGGAAATAGTCCTTCACCCAGGTCTTGGAGAGCTTCTGCGCGTCCTCTTGGTTGGAGAACGTCATCCGAATCGCTCGAACCGCACCGCCATCCTTGTCGACACGCTCGACTTTGCACCGCTGACGAATCTCGTCGAGCTTGGCTTTGTCGATTTCGTCGACTTCCTCCTCAGAAACGACACCGATCAGAACACCGCACTGGCGCTGCACCTGCTCGGCGACCCGGTCCCGGCGGTCGCGAATGTACTCGTCGACCTCGACTTCGTACATCAACCGAAGGCCGCCTTTGATATCGAGGCCGGGGTTGATCTGATTCTCGAAAGTCTCTTTGACGATGTCGGGGCACGGCAACCATCGATCAACGCTCGGCCACAGGGCGAGAAAGCCCAGGGCGGACGAGCCGACAACGATTGCCAAACGAAAATACCAGCCTCGATCCATGATCCTCGCCTGTGCGTTTAGCTTTTCTCTTCGGGGGGTTGGTCCAACCCTGCAACGTGGCTCCGCAACACCTTGATGCGTGTGCGGTCCGCGACCTCGATGGTCACGTCACGCTCGTCGAGCGCCGTGATCTCGCCGCGGATTCCCCCGTTGGTACGGACGATGTCCCCCTTCTGAAGGGCACCCATCATCGTTTCGTGCTGCTTGGCGCGCTTCTGCTGTGGTCGGATCATCAGGAAGTAGAGAACCGCGAACATCAGTAGAAGCAGACCGATTTGCTCGGTTCCGCCGCCGCCACAGCCCATGGGCCCGGATACTGGATCGCCACCTCCCGTAGGGGGCGCGACCGGACCGCCGCTCACGTCAGGCTGAAGCAAAATGTGAAATAACGAATACAGCACTACCAACCCTCAATGCTTGTGGAGCCCGGATGCACGCTGCGTTCCAGGCCCCTGAAGCGCCGGCGTTTCTACTCCATGCCCCCAATCAGGTCAACTCAGCGGAATTGCGGATTTATGCTACATACGCGCGACCCCCGATTGGTGGGGGTGTGAGGAGCAGCAATGGTGGACAAAGTGGACAAGATCTGGCTCGATGGGAAGCTCATTCCTTGGGAGCAGGCGAACGTCCACATCTTGACCCACACCCTTCACTACGGGCTGGGCGTCTTCGAAGGCATTCGCTGCTACAAGCTGAAAGACGGGCGAAGCGCGATCTTTCGTTTGGAAGAACACATTCGGCGCCTGTTCGATTCTGCCCACATTTGCATGCTCCCGATGCCGCACAGCCAAGAGGAGATCGTCGAGGCGTGCCTCGAGACAGTTCGGGCCAACGGCCTCGACGAGTGCTACCTGCGGCCCATCGCCTTCATGGGCGACGGCGAGATGGGGCTCGGCGCCAAGACCAACCCAACGCGCGTGGCCGTCATCGCATGGCGTTGGGGCGCATACCTCGGTGAGGAAGGCCTACGGCGGGGCATACGCGCCAAGGTGAGCTCGTTTCAGCGCGCAGGCGTCAACACCTTGATGTCGAAGGGCAAAATCAACGGCCACTATGTCAACTCGATCCTCGCAAAGCGCGAGGTCCAGAGTATCGGCTATGACGAGGCCATCATGCTCGACACTCAGGGCTACGTCTCCGAGGCGTCCGGCGAGAACATCTTCGTGGTCCGCGACGGTGAGATCGCAACACCGCCAATGGGCGTCTCGATCTTGGGCGGCATCACCCGCAACTCGGTCATGCGTGTGATGCAGGACCTGGGGCTCACCATCCACGAACGCCTGATCTCGCGCGACGAGCTCTACATCGCCGACGAGGTCTTCATGGTCGGCACCGCCGCCGAGGTCACACCCGTCCGCGAGCTCGATGACAGAACAATCGGCGCGGGGTCGCGTGGGCCGATCACCGAGAAGGTGCAAAGCGCATACTTTGACGCGGTGCGCGGCGTGAAGGTCCCGGACGACAGCTGGCTAGCGATCGTCTGACACGGGCGTTGGCACTGCGTCACCGGAGAACGGCTAGCGACGGGCGTGCTCGCGATTGGGAGCCCCGTCGCCACGGCTCCACACGTCGACACACGGCTAGGCGCCGACCCAATCGCTGTGCTGCCCATCGCGAGCCGTTCTCCTGTGTAGAAGTCGACGTACGTGGGCGTGGTGTGTGTGTGGTGCTGAGTATTAGCCGTTTGAAAAAGGGGTCTTGACCCCTTTTTCTTGAATGTTGGCGTATGGAGGGGCACGTCCGTCGCGGGCCGTTCTCCGATCGTTGGGTTGAGATCCGTCGGGGTTCCGCTTTTTGCCCCGGTCGTTGCGCTTAGTCTTCGATCACATTCTTGTGAATGATGATCCGGCGGCAATGTGGGCACTGGTGAAGGTCGTTCGCGCGTTGTAGCTCGATGGTCAGTTGTGGCGGAAGCGCCATTCGGCAGCCGGTGCACGTGCCGTCGCTGATGATGATGACGACGTTGGTGATGCCCGTCTTGAGGCGCTCGTAGCGCTTGACGACCGACTTCGGGACTTTCGCGGCGAGGCCCTCCCGACCATCGAGCAGCTTGCCACGTTGCTCTTCGAGCTCGGCGATGCGGGCCTTGGAGGACTCTTCCTTGGATTGCAGAACGCTCTTGGCCTCTTCGAAGTCCTTCTCGCGCTCGGCAAGGGACGCAGTCTTGGCTTCGATCGCCTGACCGATTCGGCCGAGCTCGTCTTCGCGCTCTTTCATCGAGCGACGGTTGGCCTCGACCTCTCGCTCGCCGGCGTCGGCTTCGCGGATGCTGGACGCTTGTGCGACCTTCTTGCGAGCCCGCTGCAGCCCTTCGTTCCGCTCTTTGAGCTCGGTGCCCTGCTGCACCTTGAGCTGCTCCGCTTCCTCGAGCTGCTGGCGCTCGTGGGCGAGCATGGTTTCCAGCGTTTGCACGTTGTCCCGCAGCTCTTCCAAGCTCTGCGGGATCTGCTTGAGCTCAGCGTCGATGTCACGCGCCGAGTCATCCATTTCAGCAAGTTTAGCCAGCGCTAAAAGCTCTTCGCGCAAGGATCGCCTCCGTGGTCAGCCAAAGCTGGCGGGGCTGTAGCGTGCCTTGCTGCGGGGCGCAAGAGAACCGATAGACGCGGCCCCGCAAAGTCAGCGCTTTGCGCCGTCCACGGGGCTAGCGCGAATCCGCGGCGCGGCTTTGCGCGGTAGGCCCACCTGGACTCGAACCAGGAACAACCCGGTTATGAGCCGGGGGCTCTAACCAATTGAGCTATGGGCCCGCGGGGACACTTCTAGCTTGATCAGGCTCCAAGTGCGAATGAAAGACAACTAGGTCACCGGAGAACGGCCCCCGACGGGCGTGCTCGCGATCTGGGCCCGCTCGGCCGTCTCCTTACACTACACACGGCTAGCCTCCCGCCCAATCGCTGTGCTGCCCATCGCGAGCCGTTCTCCTGTGTAGAAGTCGACGTACGGAGCGCGTGGCGTGTGTGACCTGCGGAGTATTGACCCTGTGAAAAAGGGGTCTGCCCCGTTTTTCGCGGATGTTGACGTTTGGAGGGGTGCGGCGGAGCGCGATGCGGGGACCCAGCGGCGTAGCGAGTGACAATCGGCACGCGAGCAACCACCTCCGATTGGGCGCGAGCGCCGAGGGGAGGCTTGCGTGGCCTCAGGCCCCAAGCCCCTCCGGCCACCTTTGCAAGCCGACCCGTCCGCAGGGTTCCCGTGTCGCGCTCTGCCGTGCCCCGGGACGAGCGAGCACGCCCGTCGCTAGTCGTTCTCCGGTGACTTAGTTATCCATGAAGGAGCGCAACTGCTTCGAGCGGCTGGGGTGCCTTAGCTTTCGTAGGGCCTTGGCCTCGATTTGGCGGATGCGTTCGCGCGTCACTTCGAAGTCTTGGCCTACTTCTTCGAGGGTGTGGTCGCTCTTTTCGCCTATGCCGAAGCGCATGCGGAGGACCTTTTCCTCGCGGGGGGTCAAGGTCTTGAGGACGCGGCGGGTTTGGTCTTCGAGGTTGCCGTCGATGACGGCCTCGACCGGCGAGACTGCGTTCTTGTCCTCGATGAAGTCGCCGAGATGGCTGTCCTCTTCCTCGCCGATTGGGGTTTCGAGGCTGATCGGCTCCTTGGCGATCTTCAGGACCTTGCGGACCTTCTCGAGCGGCATCTCCATGCGCTCGGCAATCTCCTCCGGGTCTGGCTCACGACCGAGCTCCTGCACCAGGTAGCGTGAGGTGCGGATCAGTTTGTTGATCGTTTCGATCATGTGGACCGGAATTCGAATCGTGCGCGCCTGGTCCGCGATCGCCCGGGTGATGGCCTGACGGATCCACCACGTAGCGTACGTCGAGAACTTGTAGCCGCGCCGGTACTCGAACTTGTCGACAGCCTTCATGAGACCGATGTTCCCCTCCTGAATCAGGTCGAGGAACTGCAAGCCGCGGTTCGTGTACTTCTTGGCGATCGAGACGACGAGACGAAGGTTGGCTTCGACGAGCTCGGCCTTGGCGCGCTCGGACTGTCGCTCGCCTCTCGCCAGGGCTCGGTAGGTATCTCGCAACTGCTCGACCGGTTGCCCCATGTCGTCTTCGACATCGACGATGGCCTTCTGCGCGTCACGGATGTGCTCCTCTGACAGAAGGATCTGCTCTTCGGAGCCGTACTTCCGCTGAACCCTCTTCTCGACCGCCTTGCTCTCTTGCATGTCGCGAAGCACGCGCTTCATGTCTTTGTACTTGAGGCCGCCCACGCGCGCTTCGGCTTCGTGCATCTCGCGCTCTGCACGTTCGACGCGGCGGGTGTAGGCTTTGATGCCTGTGACCACGCGGTCGATCTGCTTCTTGGTGAGGTTGAGCTCTCGCAAGAGCGCGACGCGCTCGTGAAGATGCTTGTCGAGCTGCGCCGCGTACTGCTTCTTGCTGCGGTCGGAGACCCGTCGCTTGCCCTCGATCTCGCTCTGCACCTTTACCAACGACGACTCGATGCGCTTGACCTTGTCGAAGAGCTTGAGCGCGCGAACCTTGGCCCCCTCGAAGTCGACTTCTTCTTCCTTATCGAGGTCACGGACGACGTCTTTGACGCGGAGTTTGCTCTTCCGGAGCCTCTCGCCGATCTCCAAAATCTCAGAAACGCCCACGGGCGAGTTCAAAATCACATCGAAAATCTGGTCTTCGCCCTCTTCGATGCGCTTGGCGATTTCAACCTCGCCCTCGCGTGTGAGGAGCGAAACGGACCCCATCTTTCGCAAGTACATGCGAACCGGGTCGTTCGACTTCTGCGTGTAGCTATCATCAGCGGGAGGCGGAATCGTGGCGGCGCGGCGGACCGAGCTTCTCGTCGCTGCAACGGGAACCTCGCTCGTTCGGCTTTGGCCTTCGGGCGCGCCGTCGACCACGTCGATGTCTTCGCTCTTGAGCCACACCATGAGGTCGTCGATTTGGTCCGACGTCACCATGTCTGGCGGCAGCGCTTCGTTGAGCTCGTCGTACGTCAGATGGCCTTGCCTCCGGCCACGTTCGAGGAGCACTTGCACCTCTTTGCGCTCGCGGCCTTTGATCTTCGGCACTACGCGCGATACGGGTTCAGAATTGAACTTGGATTTGGTCGATCCGTCGTTACGCACTGAGCTCTTGCTCGCCATCTTCACCTCTGCTTAGTATTCGACTTGAGCTTGTGTGCGCTGCGCGTCAGCTCCACAAACTCTCGAGTGAGCCCTGCTGCCAACGCGTCGTCGCCAACTCGGCGCGCTTCGACGATGCGTTGTTGCAAACGGGGCAGCTCATGTTCGATGTTTCTCTGCTCGAGAAGTGGAAGGCCTTCATCCAAAATTTGGCGTGCCTCTTCGAGGCTGTGCTCCTGCACTGCTAACTTTGCTTCCAACCACGGCCGGAATTGATTGTCATTCAATTCGTCCAGCAAGCCCGTGACTTCGAGCGATCCCTGCCTGTCCACCATCCGCAAGATAGAATCAAAGATGGCGCGAAGATCCGGGCTCGTCAAAAGCTTCGGCAGCTTCTGCACGCGCTCGTCGTGGATCAACGTTGGTTGATCGATCAGAAGCGAAATCAACTTCGACTGTAACTCCGACACTGGTGTTGCAATCGCCTGCTGCACTGCGTCACGACGGGGTGCGGGGCGATCGCTACTTCGACCCAACCCGCGACGTAACTCGCGACGCACCAAACCGACGTCGCTGATCCCAAATTTACGGGCGACGCGTTCAACGTAGAGGCCGCGTTCGATCGGACTGTCAACCTCGGCAAGAATCGGACCAAGTTTCGCGATCGCGTCGGCCTTTGCGTGGGGGTTCGGCTCCACAGTCGCCGCAGAATCATCAATTAAATATTCGATAATGGTGGGCGCGCTCACGATTCGGATCCGCAGCGACTCCGCTCCCTGCTCCCTGAGAAAGCTATCCGGGTCGGCGCCCTGAGGCAGCGTCACGACGTGAGCTTCCAGCCCGGCTTTACGCACGACCGTGTACGCTTCGCGAACCGCTTTGCGGCCAGCTTTGTCGCCATCGAACAGCAACACGACCTTCTGCGCAAAGCGTTTGATCAACTTGGCATGCGCCGCGGTAAAGGCAGTGCCCATGGGCGCAACCGCGTTTTGAAACCCTGCCTGGTGAAGCGCGACGAGATCGAAGTTTCCCTCGCACAGAACGGTGGCGTCTTCGCGTCGAATCTCGACGCGACCCTCGTGCAACCCGTAGAGCACTTCGCCCTTGTGATAGAGCTCGCTCTCTGGACTGTTGATGTACTTCGCAGGCGGTTCTTTCTGCTCTTCCATCGATGGCGCAGGCGACAACGCGCGGCCGCTGAACGCAACGACTTTGCCGTGCACATCAGCAATCGGGAACATCAACCGATGCCGGAATCGATCGTAATGGCCCCGACCCGAGCGACGCGGAACGATGAGCCCCACCGCTTCGGCATCCGCAGGCGATGCGCCAGCACCCTCCAAGAAGCGCGCAAGCGAGTCCCATCCGTGAGGCGCATAGCCGAGGCGAAACCTGCGCGCCGACTCTTCGGAGATACCGCGTTCCAAGAACTCGCTGCGCGCAACGCCGCCGTCGGGATGTTCGTGAAGCTGCGCGGAGTAAAAGTCGGTTGCCTTCTCCATCAAAGACGCAAGTCGGTCCGACTGCTTCTTGCTGCGTTGGAACTCCGCCTCACGCTCGGGGTCGTACACCGGCAACTGCACGCCGGTTTGCTCGGCAAGGTCGCGCGCAATTTCGGGAAAGGTTTTGCCCTCGACATGCATCAAAAACGAAAACACGTCGCCTGACGCTTTGCACCCAAAGCAGTGGTAGAAGCCGCGATTTGGGTGCACGTAGAAGGATGGGGTCTTTTCGTTGTGGAACGGGCAAAGGCCCCTGAGGCTGTTGCCGGACTTCTTGAGGGCAACGTAGTTGCCGATGACCTCTGCAATGGGGGCGCGTTCCCGGATTTCAGCAATCTTGTCTTCGGAAATCACCGCTGCGCCTCACCCGTGCTCGTGGCCCCTATGAAGTCCGCGGAGTGTAGACTTCGCCTGCTTCTTGGCAAGGGGCGCCTGCCGCTGTAGTTGTGGCGCGATGGCTCACGCGCGCCCATCGCTACGACAGACCGTGCAGGTATATGCGCTGGTGTGTGTGGCCGTCTTCGCGGTGACCCGGCTCGAGCCGCTCGCCTTCGTGGGGCAATACGTCCACTTGGTCGTCGCGGCGATCTTTCTACTGACGGCGATCCGGCTCACCCGTGGCGACCCTGCACACTACGGCGTCGCGCTCGGTGGGCTCCTGGAGCCCGCTACCGACGAACGACCGGTAGGCCCGCTCGGACTCTTCGACCTCGGGCGAGCGTTTCGCAAGGCGCTCCCGTCCGCCGCCGTGGAGCTCGGCGTGGCGACCGGCGTCGGGGCCGTCGTGTTTCCACTCTACGCAGTTGGCTTCTGCTGGTGGAACGAGCCGGCACAAGACTTCTCGCTGGCACTCCCTCCCAACGTTTTAAGCTTTGCCGTCGCGCAGCTCATCGTAGTTGCGCTTCCAGAGGAAGCCTTCTTTCGCGGCTACGTGCAGACCGCGCTGAGCGACCTCACGACAAAGCGGCTGCGCGTGCTCGGCGTGGAGCTCGCGCCGAGCGCATGGGTGCTCCAGGCGGCTCTGTTCGCAGCGATTCACTTCATGGTTGAGCCCCACCCTGCCCGCCTGGCGGTCTTTTTCCCTGCCCTTCTCTTCGGATGGACGCGAGCATGGCGTGGCGGAATCGGCGCTGCCCTCACGCTCCACGCGATGAGCAATCTTTATTCCGAGATTCTGGCGCGGAGTTGGCTATAACCCACTCATGCAGGCCACCCCGCCGGCTCCGACCATTCTCGCGGAAACCGTCCGTCGCGCCCTCTCCGAAGACATCGATCGCGGGGACATCACCTCCGAAGCCTGCGTGGAGCCGACGGCGCTCGGCACGGCCACGCTGAACGCCCGCGAGCGCGTCGTCGTGTGCGGCCTGCCGATCATCGAAGAGGTCTTCGCCCAGGTCGACCTTCTGGTAGATGTCGACGCCCATGTGCAGGATGGCGACGTGGTGGAGGCAGGCACCTCGATTGCGACGCTCTGCGGGCCGGCAACGTCGATTCTGCTCGGCGAACGTGTTGCGCTGAATTTCCTGCAGCGGCTCACCGGAGTCGCGACCATGACCAGGGCATTTGTCGACGCATTGCCGGGTGGTTCCGGGACGAGGATCACAGACACCCGCAAGACGACACCGGGATTGCGGGCCTTCGAGCGCTACGCGGTTCGCTGCGGGGGGGGCCACAACCACCGCGAGGACTTGGGCGCGGCCGTGTTGATCAAAGACAACCACATCGCCGCCGCAGGTGGGTGCACCCAAGCGATCGAACGCGCGCGCGCCTACGCGCCGCACACATGCCGCATCGAATGCGAAGTCGATACGCCCGCCCAGCTCGAAGAAGCGCTCGCGGCCGGAGCCGACATCGTCATGCTCGACAACTTCAATGACGACGAGGTGCGCGATGCGCTCGCGTCGGTCGACGGCCGGGCGAGCGTCGAAGTGTCGGGCGGAATCACGCTCGAACGTATCGCCGCGCTCGGCGCACTGGGGGTCGACGTGGTCAGCGTCGGTGCGCTCACTCACTCGTCGCCTTCGTGCGACCTCGGGCTCGACTGGGTCTAGACCGTGATCGACGACCTGCGGCCGGAGCAGCTACGCCGCCGAGTAACCGGAAGCTGGGGGAGCTCGTTGACGGTGCACGAGAGCACCGCTTCGACGATGGACGATGCGTCCGAGGCGGCGGCTGAAGGCGCAAAGGACGGCCACGTGGTGTTGGCCGACCAGCAGACCCGCGGCCGGGGCGCGCATGGGCGGCAGTGGCTCTCGCCCCCGGGCTCCGACCTCTACTTTTCCGTGGTCACACGTCCCGCAGTGGCGCCTGCCTCGACCGCGCTCATCACACTCGCCACGGGGCTCGGGGTTCGAGATGCGGTCGCAAGCCTCTTGCCCGGCCGCTCCGTCCTGGTGAAGTGGCCCAACGACATCTGGATCGAGCGCCGCAAGTGCGCCGGCGTGCTCGTCGAGAGCAGAACGGTCGGCATGCGCATCGACTCGGTGATCATTGGGGTGGGCCTGAACGTCAACCGCACACAATGGCCACCCGATCTCGCGGGCGCCGCGACATCCCTGCGGGCGGAGCGGGGAGATGACAAACCTTTCGATCGAGCCGAGGTGCTGGCCACCCTCCTCTCTCACATGGAACGATGGGTGCAGCGCTTCGTTAAAGACGGTGCAGCTCTCGTGGTGGATGCCCTGCGGCCTTGCTTGGCACTGGTGGGAGAGCAGGTTCGCTGGGAGGACGGCGACGGGGTGTTCTGTGGTATCGACCCCGACGGAGCGGCGCGCGTACGAGCGGAAGCTGGCATGGTCTCCCTTCACGCGGCGCACATCGAGCCGATAGAGCACTGAGCGCAGCACTTGCCTGCTCAGGGATTGCGCACCAGAACTACCGCATGGCGCACGCACGCGAGCTCAATTGGCTTCAACGCTTCGTCGGCGTGCTTTCGCTCAGCGATCGCGCGATCATCTCGGCCAGTGGCGATGACGCTCGCGAGTGGCTGCAGGGGCAGCTCACCAATCAAGTTGAAGGCGTCGAGCCCGGAGGCTCTGTGTACGCGTTCGTCCTCACCCTCAAAGGACGGATCCTGGCCGATGTCTATGCGCTCGTTCGCGAGGACGACGTCTGGCTGGATGTGCCGGCGGCCCAGGTGAGCGCGCTGCTCGAACGCTTCGACCGCTACATCATCATGGAGGATGTCGACCTCGAGCTTCGCGACGACCTGCGCGTGATTACCGCGCAGGGCCCTGGTGCGAGCGAGGTCGCAGAGGGAGGCTGGCCCGCCGATCGGCTCGGGGTCGGAGGCCGGCAATGGGTCGTGTCGAGCGCGGAGCTCGAGTCGGAGCTCGAACGCTTGATCGCGCGCAGTCGCGAGCTCGGTGGTGGGTGGGTGAGCGACCAGGCGTGGAACCACGCCCACGTCGTTCGCGGGCGGCCGCGCTTCGGGGTCGATTTTGGCGAATGGACCTATCCCCAGGAGAGTGGGCTGAACCCCATCGCCGTCTCGTTCAATAAGGGTTGCTACATCGGTCAGGAGACGGTGGTCATGCTCGAAAACCGAGGGAAAGCCCCCAAGGTTTTGTGGCGGTGGGCGGTCGAGAGCGCCGAGGCTCCGAGGGCCAAGGCCCCGATTACCGTGGCAGACACGGTCGTCGGCGAAATCACGTCGGCCGTGCCGGAGCACGAGGGCGTTTCGGCACTCGGCTATCTCAAGCGCGGATTCGAGACCGAGGGCCCGGAAGGCTTTGCAATTGACGGAGCCCGGGCCCGCGCCCTCGGCCCGGTGGAACAAGGCCCCGGGGTGCGTCCTTCGCCCACGTGACGCTACGGAATGTTGGGTGCTGGCGCGAACCGAGGGTCGACCTTATAGTAGGCGCCAAAGGAGCATCATGCTGAACCTCACCACCCGAGCCGCAGAGAAGGTCAAAGAAATCCGAGACGCCGAAGGCCTGGCCGATCAAGGCCTCCGAGTGCGGGTCATTGGCGGCGGTTGTGCAGGTTTTTCGTATGATTTGTTCTTCGAGGACGAGACCTCCGACATGGACCAGACCTTCACCTCGCACGGCATTCCCATCTACGTGGACATGATGAGCGCGCAGTATGTCGAAGGCACCGAGATCGACTACGTCGAGGGCCTGCAAGGCGCAGGGTTCAAATTCGTAAATCCGCAGGCCAAACAAACCTGCGGGTGTGGCTCTAGCTTCGCCACCTAATTCCTCAATCATTTCAGCGCTGCGTGGGGGCAAGGCCGTCTTTGAGGAGGCCCGGATAACTGCACTTGACAGCCGGGGGTAACGTAACGTAACCACGTTGTTCGCATACAGGACATCATCATGCAGTCATCCGCCTCACTCGATCGATACATTCAGCAAGTCCGGGCCATCCCCAAGCTGTCCCGCGAAGAAGAGCACGAGCTCGCCCTACGCGTGCGTGACGAAGGGGACCAAGACGCCGCGGACCGCCTCGTCGAAGCGAACCTGCGATACGTCATCGCCATTGGGCTGCAGTACCGGCGCTACGGTGTGAAGCTCGGCGACCTGATCGCCGAAGGCAGCGTCGGCTTGGTGACGGCAGTGCGCAAGTTCGATCCACACCGTGGCACGCGATTCGTGACCTACGCGGGGTATTGGATTCGCGCCTTCGTACTCGAGGCTGTCGTTCGTTCGAGCACGATGATCGGCGCTGGCTCCGGCCCGTTCCGATCGAAGCTGTTCTTCCGCCTGCGTCGAGAGCGCGCGCGGCTGTCGAATGTCATCGCCGATCCCGAGGAGCTGATCGCGACTCTCGCGGCCGATTTCGACACAAGCCCCGAAAAGATGACCGAGCTACTGCGCCGGCTCGACCAGCGCGAAATCTCGCTCGACGCCCCCGCCTACCACGACTCGGACGCAACTCTCGTCGAAATGCTCCCCGGGACCGCTGAGCCACAGGACGTGGTCGTCGGTCGACGGCGGCGGCAGAGCGGCATCGAGTTGCGGCTCGAAGGCGCGCTGTCGGTGCTCGATGATCGCGAACGCCTTATCGTCGAGAAGCGGATCTTGAGTGACGACACGGCATCGTTGGCCTCTCTCGGCCGCGAGCTCGGCGTCAGCCGCGAGCGTGCCCGCCAGCTCGAAGCGAGGGCGAAGAAAAAGCTCGCGGTAGAGCTGAAAGATCTGGCCCCCGCGGCCTAACCTACCTGCTCAAGTGTAGGGTGTTCGCTTACCCGCTCTTTCCTTTCTAGCGGCCGGTGCGCTCTTTGCGCAGCCGGGGTAGCATGTAGGCCAGATGGCGTTCGAGGAAGGGGACATCACGCTGCTGCGTCGCGATGCGACGCAGGAGTTAGGGCAAGACGATCTCGTCGAAGAGCCCGACTCCACCAGGCCGCCTGCCGTGCCACCTGCCCGGGCCACCGACGCACCACGCATGCCCGCGTCCGCGAAAGTCGACCGGGCCCGGCGTGCACGCGATTGGCTCGAAGAGTGCGAGCGCGAGCTAGGCGACCAACCGGACGTCCGACGCGCGGCGCGGCTGTACTTCGAGATGGCGCGTACCTGCGAAGGCCCCCTCAAGGACACGCGTCGCGCGCTTCAATACTACCAAGCGACACTGGAGCGCTCACCCGACTATGTGCCGGCGATCCGCGCCGCGCGCCGCCTCCTTCTTGGAGCGCGCATGTTTACCGAAGCGCTCGCGCTGTTCGACGCCGAAGCCCGCGTGACGCGGCAACCTCGCGACAAAGCGACGCTGTTCTTATTGAAGGGCCGTCTCCTCGAAGACGTGCTCGGCAATCGCGAAGCAGCCGCGGAGGCGTACCATACCGCGCGAGCCCTCGATCGATCACACGCAGCGATCTTGCGAGCCACCGAACAACGCTCCTTTGCGGAACGGACTTGGCCCGATGTGGACCGGACCCTCGCCGAGCTCGCAAACGTGGCGGCGGCGGACGATGGGCACCGCGCGGCGTTGATCGTCCGTCGGGCTCAGTTGCTCGAAAGCCGGCAGCAACGTCCCGAGCAAGCCGCCGAGCTCTACGAAACGGCCCTTCAGCTCGACCCGAGCGCGGTCATCGCGGTCCAGGCGTTGAAGCGCCTGTACTACGGGCAGCGTCGTTGGCGGGATCTGATCCGCACGCTCGAAGCAGAGGCCCAGTTGGCAACCGAGCCGTCTTTGAAGGCTTCTTCGCTCTATCGGGCCGCGCGCATTCACGCGGAACACCTCGGCAATCGAGACGAGGCCATCCGGGTCCTCGAGCAAGCACGGAGCTTACACCCCCAGGACCCGTTGATTCTCGGTGAGCTGGCGCGCCACTATGAGGCAGGACAGCGACTCCAAGCATTGGTCGAGACCCTCGAGGCGCTGACTGAAGCGAGCGAAGACGAAGACGAGAAGCTGACCTATACGCAGCGCATCGCGCGACTGTATGAAGAGGAGCTGCGCGACGTGGACCAGGCGATCGCGTGGCACGAGAAAGCCGTCGAGCTCAACCCCACGTCGCTTTCGAGTCTGCAAGCGTTGAGCCTCCTCTACCGGGTCCGTGGCGCTTGGCCGAAGCTCATCGACATGTGTCTTCAAGAGGCGCGCTACACGACGGATGCACAACGGCGGGCGGATTCCCATGCTCGCGCCGCGGAGATCTACGAAACCAGGCTCGACGCCATCGATGACGCGATCGATCACTACCATCGCTCGCTCAATGCGATGCCTGACCATCCCACGGCGTTCAAGGCGCTCGCGCGCCTGCTTGCCGACGTGAACAAGCCCAAAGAGCTCGTTCAGCTCTACGAAAACGCTTTGGACAGGGCGACGGGCACACGGGCTGTGTCGTACCTGCTCAAAATCGCGCAGCTCTACGAAGACGTGTTGGGCGAGCATGCCCTTGCGGCCCAAACCTATAAGCGCGTATTGCAGCAGGACTCGGGGCACCTCGCGGCAGTACACGCATGGCAGCGCTCGGCGGCGCGCTCGCACCGGCCCCGCGAGCTCCTCGAAGCACTGGACTACGAGATAGAGCTGACCGTCGAACGGGACCGGCTGGTCGGACTGCTGCACCGGGCAGGAGAAGTGCTCGACGAGCAGTTGGGCGACCGCGATGAGGCGATCACTCGCTATCGTCGCGCGCTCGACAAGGACCCCCGTCATGTTCCTACGCTCTCGAGCCTAGGGCGCCTGTACTACGCCGCGGGACGTTGGAACGATTTGCTCGATATCTACGGCCAGGAGCTGAGGCTCACATCCGGCAAGGGCCGTCGGGTGGCCCTGCTGCAAAAGATGGCGGAGATCTCGCGCGATCGCCTCGGGAGCGACGAGGATGCCCTTCGCTATCACCGCGAGGCGATCAAGGTCGACGCGGCGCACGCGCCCTCACTTCAAGAGCTGGCGCGGCAGTTGCGGGAACGGGGCGATTGGGAGGAGCTGGTCGACGTGTTGGAGCTCCAGCTTCGCAACTCGGGCGCTGCTCGACTCCGCGCGCGCGCCGCGTTCCTGCTCGGGCAGGCATACGAAGAACACCTCGATGATCGGACCAAGGCGGTCGCGTCGTACGAGGCCGCGGTTTCTGCGGACGCGAGTTATAGGCCTGCCGTCGATGCGCTCGCGCGCGTGCGCGCCGAAGAGCACGACTGGCCCCATCTCCTCTCCGATCTCGAACGCGAGCTGAAGCTCACCGAAGAGCCGACGCAGCGGATCGCCTTGTTCGCGCGCAAGGCACAGGTCCTAGAGAGCCAGGACAAGCACCGCCAAGCGATTCAGGCTTGGGAGGATGTTCTTGCGGTCGACGCAAAGCATCTCGGCGCACTGCTGGCACTCGAACAACTGCATCGCCAAGTCGGCGCATGGGAGTCGTTGTGCGCCGTATACTCGACCCAGTCCGAAGTGTTCGAAGATCCGGCCGGCCGTGTTGCGGCCCTCTACGAGCTCGCGCGGTTGTTGGAACATCAGGGGCTTGGTGAGTACGACGACATCGTCGGGGCGTACCGGCGCATCCTTGAGATTGCTCCGGCGGACTTGGGAGCCTTGCTCGAGATCGAGCGATTGGCGGCGGGTCAACGAGATGCCAGTCTCTTGCGCGAAATCGACGCCCTGGTCGCAGAGTCCGCGCACGACCCCGCCGTGGTGGCGGCGCATCGGGCACGTTTGGCCGAGCTCGTGGAGGGCGAAAAGGACGCCGAAGCGATCGAGCAGTTCCGCGCCGCCGCCGTGGCGGATCCCTACCACATCGGTGCCGCCCGGGGGCTCACCCGCGTCGCACAGGAGACCGATGATCCCGCCGCGCTGGTCGATGCATTGCGGCGTGAGGCGGACGCCGAGCGCGACGCAAGAGCCGCTTCCGAGCTCTTGGTCCAGAGCGCAGTCGTTCGTCTGGAACGGATTGGAGACCACGACGGTGCCCGGCGGGACTTCGAGCAGGCGCTCGAGCTGTGGCCGGACTCCGCCCGAGCTGCGGAGGGCCTCACAGACGTGCTCACGATCGACGCCGGCTGGTCGACACTCGCCGATCGACTCTCGCAGGCCGCTTCAGGGGCGCGCTCCGTCGACAGGGCGAGCGCGCTGTGGCTAGCGGTCGCACGCGTTCAGAGCGACGAGCTCGGCGAGCTACCTGCGGCGATTCGAACGCTGCAGCGCGTGCTGAAGGTGGAACCCCGTCACCTCGATGCGTTGGAACGGCTGGCCCAACACTTCGAAGCGAATGAGTCGTGGCACGAAGCCGCCGCAACGATGGAACAGCTCCTTGCGGCCGCGCCCGAAAACAGCCGGTTACGACGGGTTCTGCTCGACCTGGCGCGACTCTATCGCGAGCGTTTGGACATGCCGGACCGGGCGTTGCGGCACGTTGAATCCGCCCTGGCATCCGAGCCGACTCATCCCGCAGCACTGCAAGAGCTCTCGATGGTGCACGAAGCACTCGGGCAATTGCCGGAGGCCTTGCAGGTCGCCCGCCATCTGCTCGACGTGAGCGACGGGCCGGAGCGTGCGGACGCGCTCGTTCGTCTCGGACAGCTCGAGCACGCGGCCGGAGACGCGGACAACGCCAAAGAAGCTCTGCGCCGCGCGGTCGTCCTCGAAGGAGCGAACAGCGACGCGGCACGCACGCTCGAAGATCTGTGTCAAACCCCGGACGACTGGCGCACCTATGCGGAAGCGCTGAGCAATCATCGCGCCAAGGACGACGCCGGCCGCGTGACAACCGCGCTCGAAGTCGCGCGGATCTTGTCGGACCATTGCCGCGACGAGCACGCGGCCATCGCGGCCCTGCGAAGCGGCCTCGAGCAAGACACTGCCAACGCCGACCTTCGACGCGAGCTGGCAGTGCGATTACGCGCACGTGGCGAGCAGGCGGCGGCCGTCGAGCAGCTCCAAGCCGTGCTTTCGCAAGAACCGCTTCGACAGGAGATCTGGCGCGAGCTCGCGGTCACCTACCAAGCCGATGAGCGCTCGCGGGAAGCGCGACTCGCGACCTTGCCGCTAGTCGCGCTGGGCGTCGATGACGAAGAAGATCGCAATCGAGTCGCGTCGGTCGAGGCTTGGCCCGCTCGGGTCCGGCCGAGGTCGCTTCGAGGCTCGGTGCTCGATCAACTGGGAACACCGCGCGCAGAAGACGCAGCAGCAGGCGCGCTCTTAGCGGCGCTGAGCCCAGCTCTCGCCAAGCTCTACCCCCCGGAGCTCGAAAGCTACGGCCTCGCGACACGAGATCGCCTCCCGACCGAAGCCAATCACCCACTTCGCGAGATCGCGAACCGAATTGCCGCCGCGCTCGACGTTCGCAATTTCGATCTGTTCCTGCACCGGGTCCGCAACCGGGGCATCACGATAGAGTTTGGCGCCCACCCGGCCGTGCTCGTGCCGGCGACCATCATGGAGAAGGACCCGTGCACGCAAGCCTTCTTGCTCGCGCAGCCCATGACCCAAATCGCCCGAGGCTATCACGCAGTCGAAAAGCTCACGCCGCGAGAGCTCGACGTTCTGTTGGCTTCGGCTGCGCGAACGGTGAAACCGGATTTTGGTTCGGGCCTGACCAGCGAAGAGTTCCTCAATGAGCAAACGCGACGGCTGCAGCGAGCGATCCCGAGGCGCGACCGCCGGCTGGTGCGCGACGCCGCCCTCGCCTACTCGCAAGCCAAGCGAGTAAAATTCGACAGATGGGTCAACGCCGCTCATCGAACGGCCTTGCGGGCGGCGCTTCTCGTCTGCGATGGCCTGGACCCGCTCGTGCAAGACGTGCGGAGCCGAATCGCGCCCGAGCGGGAAGCCGAGGGCGAGACGTTCGACACGCACCCGACCTACATCGACGCGCTGAAGTTCTGGGCATCGCCGGCCGCGATGCACTTGCGCGAGCACATGGGGATGCTGTCCCCTCGCTAGTCTCGACGAGGCGTCAGGCTCTGTCGTGCGTGTGCCGGTCGATCCGGTAGACGATCCAAGCAAATGCAGCGCCGATGATGGTCAGCATTGCGAGTCCGGAATAGAACGCAGGGCTCGCGAAAAACGCGGTCAGACCGTAGTCCCGCGTGAACTGTCGGTACGACCCGACGACGGACAGTCGCTCCCATCCAAGCGGCCAAACCGCCAGCGCAAAGAAGAGCGCGGCCACGGCGATCCGACGGACGGCTACGTCGCGCGAGGCACGGCAGAGGGCGGCGCCAAGCCAAAACCCGAGGGATGCGGCGCCGAGCAGGAGCAAGCTGGCTAGCAGGCCCCAGACCCACGGGGCACGGCCGGTGTCGACTCCGTAAAAGAGAAACCAATCGCCATGAAATACGTAGAAGTAGATGGCTGTTGGCAAGAGGACGAAACCAACGAAGAGTGCGTAGGCGAGGAAGGCCTCCATCCGCCACACGGGGTCCGGGCTATGCCGGACCTCATCCCGGCCGGCATGGGCCGATAGAGCGCCGGTGGCAATGGTGATGAGCAGTAGGAAAAGTAACGGCAAAGTGTTCCCCGACGAGAGGCTACGTCCCAGGTTCGTGGACGGTCAACCAAACGAGCACCATAGTTGGGGTATGCGCAAGAGGGCGTGGGTCGGTTTGGCGGGGTTTGTGGCGGCTTTGGTATCCGAGGTGCATGCGTCTGCCGACACCCTGAACGAGCTCACCGCGCCCTTCGCGAACGCGCTTCAGGACGGAAGCTACGTGGGCGCGCTTGGGCTGATCTTCGTAGCAGGTCTCGCCACCTCGTTGACCCCGTGCGTGTATCCGATGATCGCGATCACCGTCAGCGTGTTCGGCGCGAGGCAGGCTGAAACCCGCACGCGGGCGGCTCTCCTATCGACTGCATTCGTGTTGGGCATCGCGGCGCTTTTCACGCCGCTAGGCGTCGTTTCCGCATTGACTGGAAGTGCGTTTGGTAGCGCCCTGGCGAGCCCCTGGGTCGTCGGAACGCTGTCGGCATTGTTCGCGGTGATGGCATTCAGCATGTTCGGCCTGTTCGACCTCACCTTGCCTTCAGGCTTGCAGAATCGCCTCGCGCAGGCGGGCGGCTTCGGCGTGCGAGGCGCATTCGTGCTCGGATTCGTCAACGGGCTGATCGCGGCTCCATGCACCGGCCCGGTCCTCGCAGTCCTGCTGACGTGGGTGGCCACGACCGGCAACGTCGCATTCGGTGCGCTCGCCTTGTTCATCTACGCCATTGGCATCGGTGTGCTGTTCTGGTTCGTCGGGACGTTCGCGGTGACGCTGCCAAAGTCGGGACGATGGGTCGAGTGGACCAAGAGCGCGTTCGGCATCGCGATGCTCGCGCTGGCGTTCTACTATGTGCGCGGCATGTTGCCCTACCCGCGTCCGGCGGTGCGGGACGAGCTTTGGCTGGGCGCCGCATTGGGATTGCTGGCGGGCGGCGTCATCGTCGGCGCCATTCATTTGTCGTTTAAGGGTGATGCGTGGGGAGCACGCATTCGGAAGGCGATTGGAGTGACGGCGTGCGTCGCGGGCGTCCTCGGTATCGTGGGCTGGGCGGAGGCGCTCCCACCGGGCGCGCACATCGGCTGGGGCGAGAGCTTCGATGCCGCCAAGACCCAAGCGCTGGCCGAAGAGCGCCCCATGCTGGTGGACTTCGGCGCCGATTGGTGCGGCGCGTGCCAGGAACTTGAACGCGACGTCCTGAGCGACCCGCGGGTCGTCGCCGAAGCACGACGTTTCGTGACGGTGCGGGTCGACCTGAGCACGGACCAGGCCACCGACGAGAAGTGGGCACTGCTCAAGGCCTACGAACAGCCCGGGCTGCCCCTGGTGGTCCTCCATCACAGCGACGGCTCCGAGGCCGGCCGCATCACCGGTTTGATAGAAAGCGACGAGTTCCTCGAAATGATGGGCGCCGTTCGCTGATCGACGCATCACCGTGCTAGCCTCCGCCGAGGAGCGACCGGAATGAGGAAGAGCACCCTTTCGAGACGTGAGATGCTTGGCGCTACGATGCATTTGGCGGTGATCGGATCGTTGCCGATCCTACTCAACGCCTGCGCGCAATCAAAGTTCCACTGCGATGACGTGAGTGGCCTCGGCGAAGACAACTTGGCGCTGCGGTCCGCGCTCGAATACCGGGACCTCTCACCTCACGGCGAGCAGAAGAGCTGCTCGGAGTGCGCATTCTACCGGGCAGCTAAGAAGAATGAATGCGGAGGATGCACCCTGGTCAGGGGTCCCATTCATCCGCTTGGGTACTGCAACTCTTGGGCGGCGAAGGGCTGAGTCTCTAACGTCATGGCGTTAATCGAGGTGCGCGGCCTGCGGAAGGCCTTTGGACGAAACCAGGTCCTGAACGGGCTCGACGTCGACATCTTCGCCGGTGAGGTCATCACGATCATCGGGGAGTCCGGCTCGGGCAAAAGCATCTTGCTCAAAGCGATGATGGGCCTCATCGAGGTCGACGCCGGCACGATCCGGTTCGACGGAGAGGACGTCACCGGACAGACCGAGCGGCAATGGACACAGACGCGCCGCCGTATCGGCATGTTGTTCCAGGAATCCGCTCTCTTCGATTCCCTCAATGTGTACGAGAACGTTGGATATGCCCTTTACGAGCAGACCACGATGACTGAAGAAGAGATCGCGAAGCGGGTCGCGGAGACGCTTGCACTGGTAGACCTGCCGGGGATCGAGGGCATGGCTCCTTCGGACCTTTCTGGGGGCATGCGCAAGCGCGTTGCACTGGCACGCGCGGTCGCGGTTCGCCCGGAGATCGTATTCTACGACGAGCCTGCCGAAGGGTTAGACCCAATCAACGTCACACGAGTCAACCGTTTGCTTCTCGGTCTGCAGAAGAGCCTGAATGTCACCTCGGTCGTCGTGACGCACAACCTCAAGGCCGCGTTTGCGGTCAGCGATCGCCTCGCCCTCATCCATGACGGCGTGGTGGCAGCCACCGGGGCGCCCGAATCATTCCTCGAGTCCGAAGACCCTGTCGTTCGAGAGTTCATCGGTGATCGAATGAGGCGAGTCCTGCGTGCAAGTTGAGTTCGCGGGCGCGGTAGGTGGAAACGTCACCGGCTCGCGGCACATCGTCCATACCGAGAAGGCGCGCATCTTGCTCGACTGCGGACTTTTCCAGGGCCGACGCTCGGAGACCATCGAACGCAACCGGGACCTCGGTTTTCGCGCGAGGGACATCGACGTGATGGTGCTGTCTCACGCGCACATCGATCACTCGGGGGCCCTCCCTCGGCTATACCGACAGGGCTTCCGCGGATCGATCTACTGCACGCCGGCCACGCGGGACCTGTGCGCGGCCATGCTGGAAGACTCGGCCGAGATTCAGGCTCAGGACGCCGCCTACATCAATCGCAAGATCGAGAAGAACGGCGCCGACATGAAGCCCATCGAACCCCTCTACGATCAGAAGGACGTCGTTGGAACGCTCGAGCTCATGATCAGCGTCCCCTACCATCGGCCCCAGCGGATCGCCGAGGGAGTGACGCTGACGTACTACGACGCAGGGCACGTGCTCGGGAGTGCGATGGTCGCGCTCGACGTCGACGTGGTGGGTGAACAACGGCGCCTCGTGTTCTCCGGCGACCTCGGACGGCGCAACATGCCGCTCCTGCGCGACCCTGAGGTTCCTCCAAGGACCTCGTGCTTGCTCATGGAAAGCACCTATGGGGACCGAACACACGATCCGATCGAGCAAATGGAAGACGAGCTCCACGATGTGATCACGCGGACGGTGGCGCGCGGCGGCAAGCTGATCGTGCCGTCGTTCGCGCTGGAGCGAGCACAGGAAGTCATTTATGCGTTGAAGCAGCTCAAAGACCAAGGGCGGCTTCCCGATGTTCCGGTGTATGTGGACTCGCCGCTTACCGTGAAGCTCACCGACGTGTTTCGGATTCATCCGGACTGTTTCGATAGCGAGGCGCGGCAAATCTTGCTGGAGGGTGACTCTCCGTTCGACTTCGATGGGCTGCGCTATGTTTCGTCAGTCGAGGACTCCAAGGCGATCGATCGTAGGGACGAACCGTGCGTGGTCATCTCGGCGAGCGGGATGTGCGAGTTTGGGCGGGTGGTCCACCATTTGGTGGCCGCAATCGAGAACCGTGAGAACACCGTGCTGATCGTCGGGTACCAGGCTCAGCACACGCTCGGGCGCCGGCTCGTCGAACAGCGGCCAAGGGTGCGGATTTTCGGGGTCGAACGGGAGCGGCACGCGGAGGTCGCCGTGCTCAACGGCTTCAGCGCCCATGCAGGCCAAGACGACCTCTTGGAATACGCGGAGGCAGTGCGCGAGTCGGGACCGCTTCGGCATATTGCGTTGGTTCACGGCGAGGACCAGCCGCGCAACACGCTGAAGGCGCTGCTCGAAGAGCGAGGCTTTCCGAGCGTTCACACCCCGGCCCGCGGCGATCGACTCGATGTGTGACGTCAGAGACCTTGACCTCGAGCGAGGTCTAACCGCATCCTCGCGCCACGCGGGAAACAAGGAGGGGACATGAGCAAGGGCTTGATCGGAATTGGGATGATCGCGGCGATCGCGCTGATCTTGGTGGCAACCGGGGTGGGTAGCTACAATCGCCTCGTCGAGCTCGACGAAGGCGTGGACAACGCATGGAGCCAGGTCGAGAACGTCTATCAGCGCCGTGCGGACCTCATCCCGAACCTGGTGGCAACCGTCAAGGGCGCCAAGGAGTTTGAGCAAGAGACGCTGACCCAAGTCGTGGAAGCGCGCGCAAAGGTTGGACAGGTCAATTTCGAGACCGCGCCCGATGCCGGGCAACTCGAGCAGTTCGAGGCGGCGCAGTCTCAGTTGTCGTCTGCGCTTTCCCGGCTGCTCGTCGTGGTAGAGCGCTACCCCGAGCTCAGGGCCACCGAGGCGTTCCGTGACCTTCAGGCCCAGATCGAAGGCACTGAGAACCGAATCACCGTGGAGCGGAAGCGCTTCAACGATGCGACGCTGGCATACAACAAGACCCGTC
>Ga0255046_10000036_pt1 | contig 25749 bp, 41 predicted proteins | sample BC1_12_27_MG_FD_183632 | JGI IMG/M metagenome (GOLD analysis project Ga0255046, IMG submission 183632) | Seawater microbial communities from Strait of Georgia, British Columbia, Canada - BC1_12_27 | ecosystem: Environmental > Aquatic > Marine > Strait | place: Canada: British Columbia...
GATACGTCTTAACTCACGAGGAGTAATTTTAGGTTCCTCTTCCACTACCACAACAACAGAACTTTCTGCATCAACTGTTGTCCAGACTTCCCATTGCATTCCCCAGTGACTAAATGGGAATATAGTATGACCATCACCATTCCAAGCCGCACCCCAACTATTTCTAATGATAAATCCTTCAGTAGTCCATCCCACTACAGTAACAGCATGACCTCCTCTAAAATAATCACCATCGCCTTGTTCCCAAAGATATTGACCATAATTATATATAGGTATTGCCAGCAACGCAGGACCATTATTAACCAATGCATCTTTAAGACCATCTATAGTTGTAATTGCAGCATATCCATTGATTCTATAATTAGCTGCCGCTGATATCATGTTACTGGTAATTTCAGTAACTTGTTGATATGGCATCATGGTTTCTGGAATACTTCCGATATTAGTTAATATTCTCATTAAATCACGAGAATACATACCTTCAGTACTTTTATCTTCTCTATTTAAATAAATGAATTGTGGGCTCATATATTCATTAAAATCAACATCTCGTTTCTCTTGCACTTCTTTTATACATGAAGCAGTGAATGCCACACATGCACCATCAGCTCCTTGATTTCTAACAGCAAGAATTTCATCTCGCATGTCCAGTGTTTCTGGAATGGTAGCTGATAGACCAGTCCCTTCGTAAATATAATCCCTATCATCGATAGGGCTTTGTATTAATGTGGTAATTAAATCCATAATAATCTCCGTTCGTTACTATACTATAAGTTTATCACATAATACAATTGACAGAATTTATTCAGTTTCTATATTATGGATATGAAAAAAATTGAATTATATAATCAGTATGGACTTCCTATCGATGGGATGGAATTAGTAATCAAAGGCATTGAGCTAATGAAAGAGATTACTTCAATGGGATTCAGTGCCTATATTGTAGGCGGTTGTGTACGTGACTTATTGATGGATAAATCCCCTCATGATATTGATATTGCAACTAATATGCCTATTAATGTGATTAAACAGCATTATACAACTATTGAATACGGCGGCGGTGAACGTCATGGTACAGTAATAGTACATCACCACGGCGAAGATTATGAGTTAACTCAATTCAGAAGCGAGAGTATTTATAGTGATAATCGCAGACCTGATGAAGTTAAGTTTGTAGATACTTTTGAAGAAGATACATTACGTCGTGATTTGACTATTAATGCAATGGGCATCGACTGTGATGGCCAAATAATTGATTATCACGGTGGATTGAAAGATATCGAAAACAAAATTATCAGAACTGTAGGAAATGCTGAAGCGCGTTTTGGTGAAGATAGTCTTCGTATTCTAAGAGCTGCTAGATTTGCTGCTAGACTTAGATTTGATATTGCTGGTGATACTATGGATGCTATGAGTAAATTAGCTAATACTATCCATAATGTTTCAGCTGAACGAATCCGTGATGAGTTTGAGAAATCAATGGAAGGCGGTGGGCTTAATTTTGGAATTTTTATTAGATATTTGAATACATTGGATATTATTAATAAAATATTCCCTGAATTTAAAACATCTTCAATTGCATCTATTTGTAGAGCATGCACTCACAATAAGGTAGTAAACTTTGGATTGATGTTTCAAGGCTCATTTACCAATGATGGTCTTGATAGACTTAAATTAAGTAGCGACACTCTAAACGCAATTAAATACTGTGTTAATTCCGAGCGTCTAATGTTTGAGATTGCTGATGGTAGAAATCATGAACACAAAGTTAAGATTGTATCTGATAATAGATTTCACCATTTAATGGATTATTACAAGGCTATTTATAGTAGAGGTATTAATCGCACATACATCACACATTATGTTACTATGAGAGAAGTGTATGATTTAGATAAAGAAGTAAATGCTCATATTAAATACTTGGGTATTGATGGAGCTAAATTTGGACAAACTCGAAGTGCTTATAATACATGGGTATTTAGTTATTACCATGATTATTTAACAATACCTTTAGCAATTGAATGGCAGAACGCGATTCATGAGTTTATAGGTGAATATTCTACTCAATTAATATGGAAGGCAATCGATGCAAAACATAATTAATATTTTTGACTTTGATGGGACTATTTTCAACTCACCTAATCCTTCTAGGACTATGTGGGATAATAAGATGTTTGGTCGTCTCAGAGCATCACCTAAGCACGGTGGATATGGTTGGTATCAAAATACACTGACTCTTGAAGATAAATATATCGAAACTACAACTTTTAACGAAGGTGTAGTTGCTGATGTAAGAAAGTCTATGGCGAATCCTAATGCAATTACTGTACTATTGACTGGTCGTACTACTGATTACTCTGATATGATTCAAGGCATTGTTATGCGAGAAGATTTGGAATTTGATGAATTTGGATTTAAGCCTACTGGTGAGAAAGTCGCTACGTTTAAGTTTAAGACTGATTACATCGAAGAGTTAATCTCCGTTTACAATGTAACCGAAGTAAATTTATGGGAAGACCGCATTCCTCATGTAAAGAAATTTCGTGAATGGATGGAACTTAATGATATCCCCGGAGAAGTGCATTATATTGATGTGCCTGATGGTACTATTGGAAATGAGGCTCTAGAACGTGAATTGGTTGATAAACTTATTGAATCAGCTCCTGTGATAGTCAAAAAGACTCATATCAGAGCTGAGAAGAAACCAATCTACCAAGCAGCGTTTTTATATCCTGAATCCCATTCATCTCTTTTGTATTTAATTGATATACCAGATGATTGGAAAACATTTGCACATCATATGACTATTCTATTTGGTCGCAATAAAGACGAAACTATTGAACAATGGTTGATTGGTAATATGGGCTCAGAAGTTGAAATGGAAGCTACTCACATTGGACGTAGTGCCGATGCAATAGCAGTTAAGATTTCTTCTTATGTCCCTACGTCGAATACAGTCCCTCATATTACTATTGCAGTACCTCCCGGAGGTAAGCCTTACAATAGTAATAAAATCACTGAATGGACAGAACTCGCAGAGCCAATTAACTTAAGAGCTAAGATTGGTCCCTTCTACGGAAAATAATTTTAGTTCTCGGTGGTTCAAAAAAGGTATCTTTATATGTATTATGAAACTAGGTGCCGGATTTATACTCGTATGTCCCTCTACAGGGCGTGTGTTACTTGGACTCAGAAATGAGTCCGAGCCTACATGGGCCAATTTCGGCGGTGGTGTAGAACAATATGAATCACCGTTACAATGTGCTAAAAGGGAAATAGCTGAAGAAGCTGGCTTTATAGAAGGTCAGCATTATTCCCTTGTGTCCAAAAGACCAATTGATATTTCACATTACATTAAATTTGTATATCGATGTTACTTAGGTATAGTACCACATGAAATAGACCCAGTGTTAAACTATGAGCATACACAGGCTCAGTGGTTTACCCTTGATGAAATTCCAGAAAACACACACTTTGGACTTAAGCGAGTCTTATCTAATACCAAAGTTATCAAAAAAATAAATAAACAATTTATATAGTATTTTAGCCGACATCGCCCTATCTTTCTATGTTTTAATATATGACTAGAAAAGCTTTAATAGCAGGCTCTTTTGACCCTATAACAAATGGACACCTCGACTTAATCAAACGAACATCAAAGTTGTTTGATGAAGTCTATGTTGCCATTGGCCAAAATCCTAATAAGAAATGTGTATTTTCTATTAACCAAAGAAAATCATTTATCACTAATGCAGTGACGGACTATCCCAATATTGTGGTGGTTGAATTTAGTGGATTATTATCTGACTTTGCATACAACCTAAATGTAGACTGTATAGTTAGAGGACTCCGCAACCTAACTGACTATGAAAGTGAGAAAACTTTATTCTCAGTGAATAAACGCAATCGAGGCATTGATACTATTTTCATGCCATGTTCAGATGAATTTTCAAGTATCAGTAGCAGTATGGTAAAGGCCATTGTAGCCGAAAACGGCTTCGTACATGAATATGTACCACTTGAAGTAAAAGCAGCCTTAGAAGAGCTTATACTGGGTCGTAGATACATAGGCATTACTGGTGGTAGTGGAATGGGAAAGAGTACTATATGTGATGCATTTGCTAATTTTGAATCAGCTAATGATGAGCAAGATGGTGATGCATTCTATCATATTAATTTAGATAATATTGCCCATGAAATATATGAGAGTCATGAGCCCTATGCAATGGCATGTAAAGAAAAAATGGGCTATCATTTCGGACAGGAAATCTTTAACGATGATATGACCATCAATCGAAGTATTTTAGGGAAATTAGTATTTTCAAGTCACCGTGACTTAGCTGTATTAACTGAATTACTTAAGAATCCAATAAGACATAGATTCTATGAAATTATCAAGGATGTAAACGCCCAGAATATTTTAGTCGATGGTGCTATAATAATTGAAAGTGGATTTATAGAGTTAGTCAATAATAGATGTATTATTCTTGACTGTGACGAAGATACCGCAATTGAGCGAATTATGAAACGAGATGATATTTCATTGAGTAATGCCAGACAGAGATTAAACTCACAGACATCCTCGCTTGTTAAAGCTAAACAACTAGATGAATTAATTAAACATGACAATTTTGGGCATAATATAGCAGTAGATACTACCAATGGTTGTGACTTAATTGCTCTTATGCATACAATTTTACATGAGATTTAAAATATTTAGTTCCTTTTCGGCTGCATATTTTTATCTTTAGATTTATGAAAGTTCTTGAATTTAATTATAAAACTAGCCCCGAGATGCGTAAGTTTGCATTTGATGTGGATTCAGATGGCGATAAGTTACTTAACGATATCGTAAAAGCTAGAAGTAATGGCACTAAAACATTAATTATTAATGGACAAAAGCAGAGTATGCTAATCAGTCCGTGTGAAATATTAGAACTGGTATTAAAAGAAATTACCGAATTGGAGAGTACTAATGGTATTTAATAAAACGAAAATAGTAGAAATGCTCACATTTGTGGGTAAAGTTGTTTCATTTCTTAGCTTAGTTATGACTGTAGTAATTAAGACTCGGGTTCTACTTGGATTAAAAAATCCATCAGAAGAATGGCGAGCAAAAAATAAGAAATCAGATAAAGACACTACTGACACTACTGACATTACTGACACTACTGACACTACTGACACTGACGACTCGATGGAGGCTACAGATACCGATGACTCTAAATCATAATAAAATTAGACAAATTCTACATATACTCACCATAATAATATTTTCAATTAGTGTCTTATTTCAATTGAAAAACTTATATGTATATGGAGGTAAGCCACCTAAAGCAGTAAGCGATGATGGTGAATCAGACGATGAGTCAGATAACTCTACAGAAAAGAGCGCAGTGAGATATGACCTTATGACCGCTCATACAGAATCCGAACCTATAGAATCCGAAATGACGGAAGAGGAAAAATCATATGAGTGATTGGAATTTTAGTGATGGATTTCCATCCATAGAAATTGACGTTGAATATTGGAAAACACTTTCTCTTGAGGAGAAAGGTAAATATTTAATGCGTATGATGTTCCAAGAAAAGGACATGGGTAATCGCATTAACTTAATGAATTATATATTCTCTACTGGTTCCAAAGTAGGTCGTTCATTTGTTAAGAATCCAGAACTACGTGGGTATTTTGATATCATGGAGAATGCCACTAATTTGATTAGTGTAAGTGCTGCAGTTGGTAATATATTCAAAGCAAAGCAAAAATTCAAGAATACTAAGAATAATGAAATTGCCAAACTAATGGGTTTCCCAAATGGTGATTATGTTGATGAGCTTAGACTCGATATTACACATGCGATGGCAGAAGCATTTATTGAAATGAGCGATTACCATAAAGAAAAATATGGAATCACTGTCGATAATATTGTTACAGATGGTAAAGATGGTAAAGAAGGTGGGTCTGATGAAAATCAGTCTATAGTTAAAAATTACAAATTGTCCGGTGCCCTTGGGGAAGATACCAAATGGGGACTGACTATAAAAACTTCTGGTGGAATATTCGAAGATGAGGACACAACCTCAACTACTACATGTAGACTATTTCATCCTGTATCTGGTATGAAAATGCACCCAGATGATTTACGTGACGAAATCCAACATATCATGTATGAATTGTACATTGAAAAAGTGGATACTCGCAAAAATTTTGTGATGATTAATGGAACTAAACTTGAAGTATGTGAGCGAGTTGAAATTAAAGAAGATATTACTAATGTTGATATTTCTAAAATTTCCAGAGCAATTACTAAAATCCTAGACGAAGAAACTCGTAGGGGTGTAGTATTTGTAGGCGAGCCCGGAGTTGGTAAAACAATCTCAGTTCACAAAATTATTAACCAATTCAGAGATAGTCTTGTATTCTGGGTATCACCTGATAGCATCAATTCTACATCAGGTATTAGAAGTGTGTTCAAAATCTTCAAAATGTTTAAAAATAGTATTGTAGTGTTTGATGACCTTGATTCAGCACCATTTACAAATAAGGATGAAATAACTAATGAATTCCTTAAACATTTAGATGGTAAGAACAATAAAGATTTGACTGGATTTTATATCGCTACAGTGAATGACCCATCGAAACTTCACATGACAGTCATTAATCGCCCTGAGCGTTTTGATGATGTAGTCCATGTAATGAATCCTAGAGAACATGATGAAGTAACTAGTATCATATTCAATAAAGCTCGTGAGCGTGGATACTATCCAGAAGATGAATTTGATGACCATCAATGGGATGCAACTGGTAAAATCACATTCGATAAAGATGATGAGGAATTGATAGCAATTACTGCACAGATTATTGAAGCTGGATTTACGCAAGTACAAGTAGCTGGTCTAATCAGTGATTGTCATACTTATACCGAGGATGATACAATTAATATTGATTTACTAAAAGATGCAGTTAAGTCGCGTTTGACCAGTATTGATACTGCAAACATGACAGCCACTAAAGGTAAACTTAAAGTGGATAAAGAAAACATCTCTGACGAAGCTATGGCAAACATGGGTCGTAAGAGTAGATACTAACATTATAGGGATTGATAATAAGGTCGATAATATACTATTATCGGCCTTTTTTCATTTTATTTGATTATGATACGAATTCTGGTAAAACATTGCATATATGAAATATGTTTGGAAGTGGTGTTCTCAAGTGCCCATGCTAATTTTCAGAAACCTGTTACTGAAAAACAGCAAGTGTTAGGTGCCTTAGTTGCATCCATTTTGGCTAAGGCTAAACTAATACAAACTGCCACTCGAGTACCTAATACACATTATATTATCTACAATATAAAAGAGGACTAAAAAAATGTCATCAACTCTAGTTAAGCACGTTATATATGAAAGTGCGCTTGATGTATTATTTAATACAATACATAATAATATAATCACGTGGAAGGCCAGTACACTTCAGTTGACTAATTTTACTAGAACTGATTTAATTGGCCCAGATGGACCATACATTGAATACTCAACTTATTATAATGGTGAAATACATAAATCTAACATTACACTGGAATTAATTAACGATTTATCCGCTATGACATCAGTTGATGATGATTATATAGATGCACTAATGAGAGAATCACTGCAGCATGAAATTATATTCAAACAAGAGAACCCAAATCTTTTTTAATAAAAGTGGTTGACATGTAATTCCAATTGTCTATATTATAGGTATTATGAAACGCACATACAATACAATCGCCCTAGAGTCTATCAAAGAGACTATCTTCTCTGCAACAGAGAACATCATCACTGCATCAGCAGTAGTGCCGGCTAATGCGTTCCGACCGCTTGCGGTTTAATAACTTTTTCCAAACAACATAAATCTATATAAGAACCTCTATATTCGAATAGTTCGAAATATTCGTGTCATGACGTTTCCTTATAAATGCCAAGGGTCATTCCGTACCCTTAACTATAACTAAGTATGGGATAGTTGGTCGTCCGCTTGCTTTGGGAGCAAGGCCATTAGGCGCACGTCGGTTCGAATCCGGCTACTTAGATACAAATACCAAGGGTTATTTCATACCCTTAACTATATAACTATATAACTATATAACTAGATGTGGGATAGTTGGTCGTCCGCTTGATTTGGGGTCAAGGCTGTAAAGCAAACGCAGGTTCGAATCCTGTCATCTAGACTACAGTGTGTAGCTCAGTTGGTAGAGCACATCCTCGGGGAGGGTGGAGTCGGGAGTTCGAGTCTCCCTTCACTGATTTGAAATAATTTCAAAGTATTCCAGTTTGATATAAACAATATTTATAACAAACTAAGGATATATTTTGAATAAAAACGAGCTTAAAAAAATTATTGACCAGAGTCATAATATGGCACACTGCTTGGTTAATATGGGTTGGAAAGAAGGAACTACATACAGGCGGAAGCTAAAAAAAAATGATTGCTGAGTTTGGTATTGATACAAGTCACTTTGAGTCATACTATAAAAATAGAATGAAGGCTAAGTATAAGACTATAGAAAAAATATGTCCTGTATGTTCATCTAAATTTAATACTCAAGCTGGTCATAGTAGGGAAAAGACTACATGTTCACATGCATGCTCAAATACATATTTTAATGGAATCACTCGCAATGTAAATGTAAGTAATTATAGAACCATATGCTTCAAGTCACATAAGAAAGAATGTATCGTATGCGGTGAATATAGAATTGTAGAAGTTCATCATCTAGACCATGATAATAAAAATAATAACCCCGATAATTTAATTCCATTATGCTCAACTCATCACCGGTATTGGCATAGTAGATATCGGACATTAGTTGAGAATCAAGTATTGGATTACATAGAAGAGTGGAAATTATCCAATTGACATAATGTCAGTAGTTACTATATTAGTTAATATGATTAGTATTATGGTTTTATTGCTTAAAGGCATCGTTGGTCTAGTAGTTCTATATTATGTGATAAAGGTCCTTAAGGTCCTATATCCATTTAGGTGGTTAATAGTATTTACTGGAGTAGGTGCAACTATTGCCTATGCGTTCCATCGTGAATCACCGGTAAATACATATAGTAAAGTAACTTATACATCATGTGATAATAGCAATGGTACATACATAGTTAAATCATCTAAGAGTAAAGGAATTATAAAACTTAAGTCATCAGTTAGTGTACGAGGTGTATGTAATGAATTAGCCAATAAATTACCGGATATATCTAAAGCATATCGTAAAGTTACAGGTGATAGTAATTATAAAGTAACCATCACCTCAGCAAATGATGGAAGACACTCAAATAATTCCCAACATTATAAAGGACGTGCATTCGATTTGAGGGTGCGTGATATATCTAACTCACAGGCTACACGTATCGCAAAACAACTTAAAAGCGAACTAGGTGATGAATATAGAATATATTGGGGTGATAAGGGCCATAAGGACCACATACATCTAGCATATATGGGCAATCAGTAAAAATCTCTTATCAACATTGATTTATGTCTGTATATTTAGATAAGAGATATAAAAAGGTTGATAAAATGCGACAGAGAAAAGTACGTAGACAGCGAAATCTATGGAATGGTAAAAGTCCAAAAGTATTAGTACTTAATGTAGGACATATGCCAATTGATGTAATTAATTGGGAAGAAGCTGTATCAGATTGGTATAGTGGGCGTGCCGAGATTGTAGCTGAATACGAGGATATCGTATTGCATTCAGGTAATGATGAAATGCTATGTCCATCAGTTATAGTTAAATTGGATTCAAAACCATCTGCACATGACATCGTAAAGACATTACCATTTACTCGAAGAAATATTCTGGACAGAGACAATGGGGTATGTGCTTATTGTGATGTTAAATTGAATATAAATACTATGACTATTGACCATGTATATCCTACATCTCGTGGTGGATTGAATGACTGGGTAAATGTTAGAGCATCTTGTTTGGATTGTAATAATAAAAAGGGCAGTGATTTATTAAGTGAACTTGGATGGACATTCCGTCGTCGAGTGGGTATACCTATGCTTACTGCGAATGCACCAAAAACTGTTATTATAAAAATTGGTGGTCGTGTACCACATGAAGCATGGAAACAATATATTTACTGGAGTGTTGAGACTCCCGAAAAGATTCGAGATGAATAATTAAGAGAGCCGCAAGGTTCTCTTTTCGTTTTAGCGTATATTAGATATAAGACTCGATGGAGAATAATATGTTTGAAACCACAGTAAAGCATTTTGTATATGATTTTTGTATAGGCTTAGTATTTGATAAGTGGAAAGATAATTTTGTGAGTGCTAGTGGTGATATGCCTAAAGTAGGGGATATCTTTAACAGAATTTCCCATATGATGGAAGATGAACACTATTATAAATGTAAGGTAAGAAATGTTGTACCTAAGCATACTAAAGATGGTAAACCGTATTGTCTAGTCTATCTCAATTATGAAACATCATCAGGAATTGCCGTACAGGAATGGGAAGATGAAATTAGCGAATATTTGACCGAACACAACATTAATATTGATGAGCTAGATGAAATTGACGAACTTATTGACGACGCTGATTTATACATTGACGATGAACTTGATGAATATGACATTGTCGATGAAGAATTAGAGGCCATGATGAACGATGAAGAGATTGAATACATGGAATATCCTGATATGATTTGTTTAAATAGTCTATACTACGCGTTTTATAAAGAATGATTCGAATTTTACTTCAATATGTTGTGTTTGAGGTATGTCTGGAAAGATTCTTTGATACCCTCACTAAAAATTTTGGTTGGTTAAACTGGGATGTTAAGATTTATGCAGTCGGTGATTATATCAAAATTCGAGTATCTGGATTAAATTATGATGTTATTCTTAAGAAATGTATAGTAGAAAGTAAAGAAGGGAATAAAATGCGTGTAAGATGTGAAGATAATCCCCGATTTATATGGATTGATATCGAACATGGCAAAATCACAAATATAGCAGGCGATGAAAATGTTATATTTGATACATTTATGTTGGGTCATAAATAGTTCTATTGATTGAACTAAATAATTATATATAGAAAAATCAACAATTTCCAATAACATGATTGTCATATTATCAATATTACCTATATTCTTTACTTGTATGGAGGTCCAATGGATTTTAATGAACATAATGAAAACGAAGACGAGCAAGTTATACCTGATGCTGGAATTATAAAGCAATCTAACGGTGAATTTTCGCTTATTCGATTCATGCTTGAAGATAATGAATTAGCTGCTTATACGGCTGAAATAAGTCAAGATGAGTTAGCTGATTTTGATGATATCCAACAAATAGACGAATTCTCCATACTATTTGTTAAAATTCATTATGAATTCCATTATGATGACGATAATGGAGTAATGGAAATGCAGCTATCTCGATTGATAACTCTATCGGATTCTGAATTAGAAATACCAGTAACCGCCCAAGAAGTTTTAGAAAACTCACCGGAATCGTTAATTCCTATATATTTGGACGTAGTTAGAAGCATCTAATATAGTATCTTTAATATGTGATACAAACTCTTATCAAACACCATATTTATGAATTCTGTATTTCAACTTGTTTTAATCGATTGGAACAGAATTTCAAAAACTATGACCATTTAATCCCACCAGTCGGTGCGACGTATAGTCGTATTATTGATAATTTTTCAGGTGATGTATTTATTGACTGTACCATAGTACATATTACTGAGCTTGGGTATTGGGCTGAGCTTGATGAGTGGGAGCGACAGAATTTTGCATTCGCAATCAAATTTAAAACATGGTTAGATGTTAATGGACTAATACAAAGTGACACTCAAGCCGAAGTTGAATTATATGATGAAATTCACTTCGATAAGACTAATATGGTCACTTTGGTATTTGAAAAATGATAGAAATATTAATCAAGCACATCATATCTGAGATATGTATCGAAATGACGTTTGATAAAATTTCATCTAACTTTAATCGCATACCTATTATATACAATAAGGTAAGTGATTTTTATGTCGGTCAGAAATTCATCACTATTGAGGTCATTGCTCAGCACCGTACAATAGATGGGGCTTCTGTAATATCAGTGAATACTATAGATGAATATATCAACGTATTAGATAATGATGGATTTACGTTTCGAATCGATGTACATGATATTCCTAGACTGAGGTTTATTAAATGATTAGAACATTTTTGTTGCATGTCATATATGAGCAATGCATACATGCATTCTTTACCAGTATATTCAATAATTTTGTGAGTCCTATTATAAAATCAGCTAATATGGATGGGACGGTCATCAGTGCAATTCAAACAATCATAGAAAGTGAGGGTACTATTCTTAAAATTGTTTACACTGATGTATTAGTTAATCGTAGCGATGCTGAAGGTATGCATATTACCGCAGTGACTGGTACAATGCAGGAATACCCCATATACGATGGGGGTAAAATTTACCACCATTCTATGTTCGATGATTACATATTATATGAAGATATTGTAGAAATATTCGAATGAATCAATAAAAGTGGTTGACAGGCCATTTCAATTGTCTATATTAGATAGTAACAAAACAAACAAGAACTTTTTATCAAGGAATCGAAAATGACTAACTCAACTTTCAATATCGTTATCGAAAATAACAATAATGAAGAAGAGCGCCTCTCTAGTGGATGGTGTAAGTCATAGGAAATTCCTAAAAAAGAACTTACAGCCCTCCACTAGAAATAGTGGAGGGCTTTTTGTTTTTATGCTGCCATAGTTTAATTGGTTAGAATATTGCCCTTTCAAGGCAAAGATTTGGGTTCAAAACCCAATGGCAGTACTATAAATACCTATCGTCTAAGAGAGGACACCTTGGTAAAACCTTGGTTATCGGGGATGTGATTTCCTCGTGGGTATTGTTTTTTGTTCCGTAGTTCAGTTGGTAGAACGCTTGATTGTTACTCAAGAGGTCGTAGGTTCGAAACCTACCGGAACAGCTATAATGATATGTATCATAATCGGTAATGAAACGCACTGTTAATGCGTGACTTCGGTCAATACAGGTTCGAGTCCTGTCATATCAGTTTTTTTTTGCTGCTATAGTGAAGTGGTTTATCACACCTATCTTTCTAATAGGTATCCTCGGTTCAAATCCGGGTAGCAGTACTATATTCTGGGGAGTCCAACTGGGTGTTGGAACTTGACTGTTAATCAAGACGTGGTGCGTTCAAATCGCACCCCCAGAGCTACTATACTCCTATCGTCTAAGTGGTTAGGACAAGACTCTTTCACAGTCTAGATGCGGTTTCGATTACCGCTGGGAGTACTAAATATTTCGAACTCAGTAAAATTATAAACTATTATAAATTACTGAGGTCGAGTTATGAATATCAATGAAGTTACAAAAGAGGCATTACAGGATGCATTGGATAAATCACATACATGGAAGGAAGTTAGAAATGTTATTACTAATTCAAATACTATGTCAGGGACTGCACTTAAATATCTAAAGCGTAAAGCCGGAGAATATGAATGTGATATGATTCAATTTTATAAGAATGTAGACATTTATAAAATTGCGAAATTGAAGAAATTTGTACATCCTATGATATCAACACCTTATGATAAAATTTTTGTAGAGAATAGTCAAATATCAAATAGCATAATGCGAAGAAGGTATCTGAAAGAAGTTGAATATAGATGCACTAAATGTCGTATATCAGAATGGCAGTCTGAAAAATTGACACTTCAAGTTGACCATATAAATGGAATCAATAACGATAACAGAATGGAAAATTTGCGATTATTGTGTCCAAACTGTCATTCTCAGACAAGTACTTGGGGAAATAAACAGGGAACAAAAAAACCTAAAAATAAATGCGTAGACTGTAATACTGTAATTGGTAAAGCATCTACTAAATGTCGTTCATGTTCAGCTAAGACACAGGTGAGTCGATATAGAAAAGTAACTGATAGGCCAAGTAAAAGTCATTTACAGTCTCTACTGGAAAGTAATAGTTACGTAGCGGTCGGAAAAATGTATGGTGTTTCCGATAATACAATAAGAAAATGGTTAAAATACCATACAACCAAGGAGTGAGTTATGAAAAACTCAAACATGTACAAACAATGTACGCTTAAACGTGATGAGAATACAACAACCACTGAATGGATTCCTACTAACTTAGCAAAAGTTGGTAAGACTATTGAATTCAAAGAAGGCGGTGAATGGGAAGGCATTCGCTGGACTGTATCAAGTGTCGGACCTACTGAACGAGATTGCAAGGGGTTGTTAGAACGTTTCCACAAAACTTGGGGTCACTTGGATATGCCTCGGCGTAGAGGTACTAAAAATGAAAGTAACTGACATCGTAAAAGGCAATGTTGCTCAGTTCACTCATTGTAGAAATGGATTGATGATGTATAACGTCATCGACCATGTAACAGGTAGAGCTCGCTGGGTATTTCCGGTTAATATTTATGACACAGAAGATATTGGTAATGCATCATTTGAGTATGAAATGAAGGCTATTATCTTAATGCGTTATATCCGTAAGGCTATCAAAGACCAAACTTTGGTTGAATTAAAGCACTAAATCAAATAAGAATGGTAAAGCAATACTTTCAAACTTCACCAATATTTGATTGACGGATGTTAATCAGTTTCTATATTAAATTTAAATCTACATAAAGGAAGTTTAATATGGATATTCAACATTTAGCAGCTACGCTTAATTCAAATGATATCAAGAACCTTAACAGATATCATATCTTAAGCATTTTCTCACAACATAACTGGCATATTAATGCTGATGATATTCAATCAGGCCATTTAGAACGATATGTTACTACTAATGTTGAAAACAATATCATAACCACTACTACATCGAAATGGGTATTTTTTAAAGATACTGTATATAGCATCGTATCTGATGGACGTAGTGAGTGGTTATCGCTTATTGAAAAAGTAGATGCGACTGAATCAGCCATTGATGATATAATCAAATCAAACCAAGCAAACTCAAAGGCAGTAATTGAATCAGTAATAGCTTCATATTGGACAAGTACAACATTATATGTCATTGCTCGTGATATCGTCCATAATAAATTTAATGTATCTGACCTTGGTGTTTTTTACACCGCATCAAAAATTGCAGGGCGATATTCTAATCACGCTCGCACACTCGCAACCAATCGTATATTCAGAAATCGTTACGATATGCTTCGTTATTATGACGAACATGACGATGATTTCTGGTGTGATATCTTAATTCTGGACTTAATCATCGATGGTCAAATTGGATTTAATTTTATCGACGACTGTGAAAACTACTCTGAATATAACTACGATAATACACCAAATGAAGTCATTCAAGAAATAATCGAGGAGTCTACTGTCATAATTGAATCAATTAATGAAAATACTTCTAATCAAGATACTGAAGACTACAATCATGTTGATAGTGAAATACCAATCACCGAATCGATTAGTGGTGGTATGGGAGCGGCATATGAACCACGCGAGACCGTTGAATTAACTAATAGTACACGAATTGATGTATCATATGAACCTACTCCTGAACCTACTAGAAGTTCATCATATGACTCAAGTCCATCATATGACTCAAGTCCATCATATGACTCTGGTAGCTCATCTGATTCGGGTGGTGGGTCTGACGATTAAAATTTAAATAAATATATGAGCAGTGACAAAAACTGTCACTGTTTTGATGTATATTCTTTAATGACACAAGTACGACTATAGGTCGATGAGGAAAGTCAAAATGTCTGAAGTAATAATATTCGCATTGCTAAAGGAACGCTTCAGAATGCATTCGATACCATGCCTACTACAATTAAGATTGATACTTATACTAATAAAGTAGAATTATCAATTGATGACTAAATCATATGACCCTTCGGGGTCATTTTTCTATTATTAGTTAATAACCATCTATCAAAGGAATACAAATGGAAATCAATTTTAAACGTATCATCGGACTTGCATATATCATAATAGGATTTGTATGGTGTATTTTAAATCTACCTAATCTAATGGCTCGTGCTAAAGGGAATGCATTACTAGCAACCTTACTTGGTGTAGTTAGAGTATTAGGCTGGCCTATATTTGCTGCATTAGTAGTAAAAGGTTCTAAGGTTAATGATATAATACCAGACGAGCCAGCTGATGAACAGTAAACAAGCACTGCCAATTGATTTAAATCTCAATAATCAGGCTAAGCAAGTTGCTGTGGTAATAGCAGTAGTCATTATATGGGTAAGCTTTGTTACCCTAATAAAGAGTTTAAAGGGCAATTCCTAACGGAATTGTTCTTTTTTTTACCCATTTCACTTTTTTTTCAATAAAAGTGGTTGACAGTTGAGTTCAATTGTCTATATTAGATAACAGGAAGCAATTAATGCTACCAAAAAATTAATCACTGAAGGTATCAGGTTCAATTATGTTCAACGCAATCACAATTATTCGCACAGCAGTAGCAGTAGCAGTAGCAACGACAGTACGTCGTGATGATACCGTTATGGGCATGGGTAGAATTGATGGGGCGGATACTAGACGAGGGTCTTTAATACGATAGCAGAATATTGCAATTAGTATTTTAAAGAGCCTCGTAGATTACTACGAGGCTCTTTTTGGTTTAAAGGAAATGTGTTAAATTCCTAAAGTGGGTAGACCCATGAATAACACTTTATACTTAGGCCCTCTGAGGTCAAGTGATATTTGACATATTTTAGTTCTTATTAAGGGGTCACATGTTCCAAGGTGGCGAATGGATTTTGCATGTCCGTTGAGGTAGGGTTCAAATCCCACTGGCTCCATATTATAAACTATCCATAAATATACATAAGGATATAGTATGAATAGACGATGTAAATACTGTGACACTGAATTCCCTGAAATGGAAGGTAGAGTTTTTTCCAATCATGTTAGATGGTGTGTAAAAAACCCTCAGAGGAATAATAGTAAATGCTGTGGTATAAATAAAAAATTACTTGAATACCAAACAGCCAAATATGGTGCAGTAGAACTGCATATAAAAACATGTAAAAAATGCGGTGATTCATACCAAGTAAATACGCGTAAGGTCCATTTAGATAACCCCAAAAAGACAAAGCAGTACTGTAGTAGAGCATGTGCAAACAGTAGGACTCATAGTAATAAAACAAAACGAAAAATCCAAACAGCTTTAACACTAATTGCATACCCTACTGATAAAGAATGTATTAGATGTAAATCCAAATTTACTGTAGACAATGCGAGGGAATATAGAAGACAATATTGTAGTAATGCCTGTAGAAAAAATAAAAGACGAGAGTCTATGGATAAGGTAAACATATATCGACGCGATTGTCAATTTAAGTTTGCTTTAAATTCTTATCCAGATGAGTTTAATTTTGATTTAATTAAATTACATGGATGGTATTCGGCAAAGAATAGAGGGGACAATTTAGGGGGAGTTAGTCGGGACCATATGGTTCCAATTATGTATGGGTTTAATAATAATATTCCTACTGAAATTATTTCACATCCAGCTAATTGTGAAATAATGATACATAATGATAATGTTTCTAAAGGGGCTATCCCATCAATAACATTGGAATCACTTATATACAAGATAGAGAAATGGGAACTAAAATATGGCAAGTATTAAAAATGATGCAGGGAGCTATGGTAGCAACCGAGGCTCATAACCTTGTGTGTGTAGTGAGTTCAATTCTCACCTCTGCTATATTATACTTAGACCCACCGAGGCTGAGTGTTATTTGACATCTTAGAAAAGAAAAAATAATTTCTATTTCTTTGTTGACAGTATTTCTTAAATGTCTATATTAGGACTAACATTTCTAATCAAACATTACAAGGAGTAATAAATGAAGAAATTAGTATTAATGGTTCTTGCCCTAGCGGCATTCGCATCTGCACAAGTTGGTATCGGTTACGATGGCACTTTGGGTGGAGTCTCAGGTCTTTCAGTACAGGTTCCTGTAGCTGATAAACTTTTCGCTCAAGTTATTGGTGGCTACTACGCTTCCGAAAATGAAGCGGATGAGTTTGACCACGAAGCAGCGGCTGCTGTACAGGCATGGTATGTTCTTGGAGCAAAAGGCCCAGTTTCACTATTAGTGGGTGCTGGAGTTTCATTCCAAAACATTACAGCTGATACTTTTGATGCGAAAGATATTGCAGTAGCAATTCCTCTAGGAGTTGACTATCAATTTACTGAAAATTTCTCAATCTCAGGTCAAACTGGTGTTGCGGTACAATTAGGTGATAAGATTGCTGTAGATGCTTTCCAAACTAAAGGACCAGCTGGTGGCGCAATGTTCCTAAGTTCATTCGCATTCCATGTTTGGCTGTAAGAACCAATAAGTCACGAGGGAGACTATAATCCCTCATTTTCGCCGATTTAACTCAGTTGGTAGAGTACCAGTTTTGTAATCTGGGAGCACGGGTTCAAATCCTGTAATCGGCATTAAAACGGAAGTGCAGAATAGGGTTACTTCGCCTTATAAGCAGTCGGTCGTTGGTTCAAATCCAACTCCAGCCATTACGAGGCTGGATAGCTCAGTCTGGTAGAGCAACTTAATATACCCTAATCGATTTTTCTCCGTTTATCTTTGAACTATTCATGCCTGAAATGGTCCCTCATTGCCACGCTAGGGGATAAATGCAATAAATGAATAACATGGTGATGTAATTAGTCTGCAGGCGAACACACATCAGTCGTGGCACTATTTTTATGTTGATAAGCTCGGGATGAGTCCTCCTTGCGTTCATGAAGGGGAAAGAGAGGTTCGAGTCCTCTACTGGATACAAAAACGGCTTGACCGTACAAAATATGGTTCGAAGCCATATATCAACATCTTTTTTTGCGGATATAGTTTAGTTGGTAAAACCCATCCTTGCCATGGATAAGTCGGGAGTTCGAGTCTCCCTATTCGCTTATTTTATATCACATCGGAGAGATATATGAAAGCACCTATTTTAGGATTAGAATACGACATGCTTATGAATCGGTTTGTAAAAAAAGATTTAAACCTACCGGATAAATTCACATTTGATGAACTCAAACAAGAATTTGTATGGTGTTGCATTAGAGCTAAAACTATATCGGAGTTAAATACTCTTTATGTAGATGGCGCTTGCACTTGCAAGTGTAGATAAGTAATATGGGGCCGCATGTACCAAGGTGGCGATTTTCTCTGGCAGAGAAAATGTGAAGGGTTCAGTTCCCTTCGGCTCCACTAACATTTTTAAGTAGAAGTGCAGTAGACAGTTACTTCGTATCCGCCAATTTGGATATATAGCATAAACGGAATAATGCGCCTTCCAGATAAGAAGGAGATTTTGGTTCGAGTCCATCTTAAACAGTCTGTTTACGTTTTTTCTCTACTTTCTATAAAAATGAACCTCTATATATAAACTAGTATATAAGTGTATAGGAGTTCAATATGTATAGTGAAGAAATTAAAGAGTTAGTTATTAAGTTGCGTAGTAAATTATCATTGTCCCTAAATGAGATTACTGAATTAACTGATATACCTAAATCTACGTTAAGTGGGTGGTTAAAGGATTATAAATTACCAAATGATAAGCTGTTAGAGAAATCTAGAGCTGGTTATAATAATACAATAATCACTAAGAAAAAAAACATAGATGAATTCGTTAAAAATGATTTTCCTTTTATGGAAAATAATTATACGAGTAACCAAAAAGCTAAAATATCTGAAAGCTATGTTCTATTTAACTTAGCTTTAAGAGAATACGGTATTTATCAATCGGTATTTGATGGTGAGAAACTTGATATTATTGCTGAGAAAAATGGTAAGCTAATTAAGATTCAAGTTAGATGGCTTAGAAAAGATAAATATGGGAAGCCACTGTGTTCATTACGGAAAAGTAATGGTAGAGGTAAGAGTATTCGATATGAAAATAGTGATTTTGATATATTAATTGGCTATTTCATAAATAATAACAAATGCTATGTATGGGACTATAATGATACTGTGAATAATGCGAATTGTATATCAGCCTCATATGAATCTCAAGATGCATGGCATAAAATAGAAGAAGTTAAAAAATGACGTTTAGAATAAGTGCCCAAACTATTTGGGAAACATCAAAAATACATGGAGTTCAATACCATGATATATTGATGGGATTACTTGGGATTAGTCCAGAAGTAATAGAAAGAGTTGTAATTGAATGTGAAGAATATGATAAAACTGTCACTTATCCTCACAGAATAGTTGCAGGTGGGAAAGTTATCATCATTGAAGAAGATGGTACTCAACACGAAGAATAAAACATTGGAGTCGTAGCACAATTGGTAGTGCATCTCATTGTCTGTGAGGCGGTTGTGAGTTCGAATCTCATCGACTTCGTAATTATGGCAGTATAGCTCAACTGGTGGAGCGTTTCCTTCATACGGAAAATGTTGGGAGTTCGAATCTCCCTACTGCTACTAGAAAGAAAATCAATCAGCAGAAATGCGCCGTTGCCTGTGCGGCTTAGATTGGATAGAAAGCTACAACCATGGATAAGTAGCGGACTAAATATGCAGGCATGTTTCGCGACTATGATGTAATTGGTAGCATATGACTCTTCCAAAGTTAGTGTCCGAGTTCGAGTCTCGGTAGTCGCTTTAATATACTCAGTGAGTCGCAGGTTGTGCTAGAATCTCTGATAAGGATTTTGAGAGCGGTTCAATACCGCTACTGAGTACCATTTAACAATAAGGAATAAGTTATGTTACGTAAAGTTGGAACAACGCCTGAAGGCATCAATGTAGTCGCAAACACTTTTAAGTTGTTTGATACTCGTGGATTACCTTTAGATATTATGTTAGACTTAATGCGTGAGAATAACATGATTCCTGATTGGATTGATTTCTATCAAGAGGCAAGTGCTTCTGGATGGAAAGATAAGACCATTCGCCTTCGCATTCACACTGCTGTCGTAGACATCTATGGTGAAGAGTATGGCGATGAAGTTTTAAATAGGTTAAATTCCTATATCGAAAAATTTGCCTGATTAGCTCAATGGATTTAGAGCGTACCGCTACGAACGGTGAGGTTGCAGGTTCGAGTCCTGCATTGGGTACTACTATTAACGGAAGTGCAAACAAGAGATACTTCGACTTCTAATCAAAAATACTCTTGTTGATTTTTCTCCGTTATTTTCGGGCGATTAGCTCAGTTGGTTTAGAGCATATCTCTTACAAAGATAAGGCCACTGGTTCAAATCCAGTATCGCCCATTATGTTTCCTTCGGGTTCAACCCCCGAGTGTCTAAATATGACTTCGAATAGTATTGGACCACAGCGATTAATTACCGCAGTGAAGTGTGGATTTCGGGAAGCACCTTTTTAAATGAATACAGTGGATGGAGCAGGTCCGTCACACAGGTCCATAGAAAATAACCTAGTTCTAACTTCTATGGAATCCTGACACTAGGGTGTGATTGTATTCGTTTTTTAATTCATTATAAACGACTTACATAGGAGGGTTTTTTATGTACAAGTCACAGAAGCCGGATTATGTTAAGGAAAGTAGAGAATCTCGTAAAGAGAGGCTTTCTTTTGTTGGCACAATGGCAACCAAAGTAATTCGAGATAAAAGCAAATATACTCGAAAAGTAAAACACAAATAAATTATCTGGGTGTATGGTGAAACTGGATATCACAAGGCGCTTCTAACGCCTTATTTCAGGTTCGAGTCCTGATATACCTATTATTAAAATCAAGGACATATATGACACCAGAGCAAAAAATATGGTTCGAGCAGCGACCACAGTCTGATTGGTTAGATAGACAAATACGTCGTCAAAAATTTAGAATACCTATTATCATTAAAAACAAATTCCATATAAAATATTTATCATGGAAGCGAAGACTAAAAAATTTCTTTTCTAAGATTTCATAATACTGTTTGACCACTAGTTATAGAATTCTATATTACTACTATATAATAAAATTAACTAGGGTACTAAAATGTCTGATATATTTACATTTACAGATGCCGTTATGATTGCATGTTCAGCACATTACGGTCAAATAGATAAAGGCGGTCACGACTATCTAAAACATCCTCTACATTTAGCACATAAATGTAATAGTAAACGATTATCCAATGACACTCAGAAAGTGGCAGTATTGCATGATGTACTCGAAGATAGTGAATACACATTTGAAAGCTTAGTGGCTCGTGGAGTTCCAGAAAATATTATTACTTCACTTAAGCTACTTACACATATTCCGGATAAAGCATTTATCCAAAAAGTTGTTAATATTCGTGTATCTAATGGATGGAGTGAATCACAGGCAACTTCATATGCAAAAGAGCAAGAATATTATCGCTATGTTTATGCTATGATAGATAATGAAATGGCTGCAGCGGTAAAGCTAGAAGACCTTACACATAATTCTGACATTACTCGCGTTCCACCTGAACTATTTCAAAATGGTGGGCGACTAAGTAATCGTTTGAAAAAATATGCATTTGCTCGTAAAATTCTTATTAGTAGACATTGGGACGAACGCGAGGAACTTGATGGAGATTGAGTATTACTTATGTGATGATGACTCTAAAGAACTATTTCGTCTCGGTAGAGGTGGTCAAGTATGGCATGAAATATTTCCATATGATTTAGATGAATCATTTAAGTTAAGTAAAGTCTTGAATAAAATGCAAGATAAAATTAGGCGTTATGTTGACTGGGATAGTGACCCTGATTATCACGCATGGTTATTCTGGAGACTAGCTGATTGGATAGAATTTCGTACTGTATCGTTAATTACGAATAACTCTCCACATGGTGAAGAAATATTTTATAACAATTACTTATACGAAAATTATCCATTAGATTCTGGTATGGTAGATATGGAACTTGGGTTTTATGAAGTAGTTTCAAGTCGCTATGAGAAACATAGTGATGATAACGATGAGGATATTGATGCATAGACCTGATGATTGTAAAAAATGCGGTACTCAATTAGAATTACCTACATGGCCACTTAATACTATGGATGGGATAGCCTCACTGTTTTGTTCTGTACAATGTAGGCAATGTGATGCCCGGTATGATATAACATATTGTTTAACTAATATTGAAGAAATTGACTATTAGTGTAAATAAGAAATTTATGTTTTATTAAACAAATAAAAAAGGGAAGTGATTACTTCCCTTTTTTATTTATAATGCAGCTCGAATGACATGCTCAGGTTGGGCCCCTTTAAGTGTATTACTCTTAACACCATCTTTATAAATGTCAAGAGTTGGAATACTAGCAACAGCCGCCGATGTAGCTAATTGTGGATATTTATCGACATCTACTTTAATCACAGTAATATCATCACTTACACCAATTCGTTCAAGCACTGGTGTTACTGTTTTACATGGACCACACCAATCCGCATAATAATCTACAATACAACTTCCGGTTAATGGGATTACATCTTCTAAAGATTCTTTTTCAAATTTAATAATAGGCATACATTATTCCTTTTTTATGTAAGAGTAATATATACCTAATTATTAGATTACTTAGTATAAAATATTAACTTTTATTTTATACTTGCATATAAGTTATTCAATAGGTGGTAGTTCTTCGGGTCTAATTTTACTACCTAATCTATACTGGTGTTCATCAGATTCATATAATGCACCAAGTGAATACTGTAGCGCATCTTGGGGAGTGGGGAATATATCTTTAATTATCTGAGGTGTAATATCACCCCAAGGTATTGGATTCTCTGTATCAAACGATAGAGCCGTTCTTCCTTTAGGTATTTCCCCGGCACCTGATACTAAATTTACGCTATCAAATGATAATGTCCCACCTTCAAAAATTGTATCTGTGTTATCTGTTGTACTCCAAGAAAAATTGAGGTGAGTTTGTTTAGCTACTATTGGAAAATTGTTAAGTGTAATCATTTTTTTTTTAATATCCTTAAAAAAGTTGGAAAAAATTGCCGTTACTAATTGTAACGGGTCCTGTGGATTCAGTTATTTCAAATCTGGAATTTGTTAATCTAAATGATGAGCTAGGTGAAATTGCCGTTACATTTTTACTACCAGAAGTATTTAATATACCACTAAAAGCTCCGGAAACTTGTCGATTTATATTGTGTTCAAACAACTCGCCTTCGTTTACAGCATCAATCTCATATCGGTCTATAGTTTGTGTTGAAATAGCAGTTGCATATATAACAGAACCAGCACTCACCGTTAATGTACGGGAGTGTGGTGAACTTCGTAGCCCATTTGTATTAAGATTACCAAATCCATTACATCCATGAAAGCTTTGGATGACTACCGATACCCCATTAAATTGTTGTGCAGTAAAGCTAATTGAAACATTGTTACTGCCCGTTGGTGGACTTAAAAGTCCATATACAGCCTGTCTTATGGATAGTCCTCCTCCGAATGATTGATTATTTAGTAATGTTAATTGCTGACCACCATAAGTAATACCAGTAGCGTCAAAGTTCGATGTATTAGACATTGTTAGTATCATCATAATAAATCCATCACTACCAACTGGATGAGTGTAGTTAAAGTTATTTAACTCATCCCAGTTAGGCGAAAAAGTAGTTCTGATAGCTATGTTAGTTGTACCTACTAATGATAATGCCATCTTAAGCTTCCTCCACCACTGCAATTACATCCCATCTAGTTAATGATGAATTGTAAATACATCCAACATAAAGTGTTTTAACTATATTCCCACGACTTTGTGTAGGTAAAGTAGTTCCTACCACATTATACGTTAGGTTCCATGTCAATGTTCTTATAGTTCCGTCATCTGTTATGCGAATAATTAATTTTTGTCCATCAACAGGTGTCCCACTTGGTGCATTGATAGTCATTACAGAGCTTAGTGCATTAACATTATATTGTTTGTATGTATCAATATCAATTGTTAATGAATTAGTAGTTGCGATATCCCCTACAATAGCATCATCACTGGGTCCTGTTGGTCCTGTTGGTCCAGTGGGCCCATCACTTGGTCCTGTTGGTCCTGTTGGTCCAAGTTCACCAATTCCACCCTGTAGATTAACAATATTACAATAGGAAGTTGAGCCTATATAGGTACTAATGTATGTACTTGGATTCGTCGACTCATGTGAAATTCTTAATTCTAGATAATCATTAGCTAACATTTTTTCAATTACACTAAAACTACAATTCCAATCAGGGGCTGCTGTGCCTGCATTTCTTATATATCCAGATGTTAAATTTTCGCTAATATCTACACCATTTTTATACAACTCCAGTAAAGGCTGCGTTCTCTGGTCTAATGCATTACGTATAGAAATAATACCACCTATTTCATAGGTACCGTCATTATCTACAATAATTCGAGTATTGTTTGTTATATTAGAATGCGTAAACCCTATATCTTTATATTTTTCTAAATTCCATGGGATAAACAAAGGTGAGATTGTAGTAAATGTTTGTGTATCATCATTACTATTTAAAACCATTATAGGTAGGGGTTGTGGTGTCCCAGTTGGTCCTGTAGCTCCAGTAACACCATCAATACCGTCAGAGCCATCGGCTCCTGTTACTCCTGTAGCTCCTGTTACGCCATCAATACCGTCAGAGCCATCGGCTCCTGTAGCTCCGGTAGGGCCTGTTACGCCATCAATACCATCAGAGCCATCGGCTCCTGTAGCTCCAGTAGGGCCTGTTACG
>Ga0255046_10000038_pt1 | contig 25644 bp, 22 predicted proteins | sample BC1_12_27_MG_FD_183632 | JGI IMG/M metagenome (GOLD analysis project Ga0255046, IMG submission 183632) | Seawater microbial communities from Strait of Georgia, British Columbia, Canada - BC1_12_27 | ecosystem: Environmental > Aquatic > Marine > Strait | place: Canada: British Columbia...
TCCGGGAAAATCACGTGGTCGACCTGTGGCTTGATGTTCTCCCACTCGTATTTGTGCAAGTAAGCAACATCAATCTCGCTGTCGAAATGCCCGATATTGCAGACGATTGCCTGGTCCTTCATGCGCTCCATCTGTGAGCCCGTAACAACATGATAGTTGCCGGTCGCTGTAACGACGATGTCCGCCTGATCGCAAACTTCATCAAAGCGAACAACACGATAGCCTTCCATCGCAGCCTGCAGTGCATTGATCGGATCGATTTCGGTGACCCAGACGGTTGCGCCGAGGCCCTTGAGTGACTGCGCGCAGCCCTTACCGACATCACCGTAGCCGCAGATGATCGCAATCTTGCCGGCCACCATGACGTCCGTGGCACGCTTGATGCCGTCGACAAGCGACTCACGGCAGCCGTACAAATTGTCGAACTTAGATTTGGTGACCGAATCGTTGACGTTGAAGGCGGGACAGGCCAGTGACCCGTCCTGCATCATTTCGTAAAGGCGTTTGACACCAGTTGTCGTCTCCTCCGACAGACCTTTTACCTTTTTCATGAGTTCGGGAAATTTTTCATGCATCACAAGCGTCAGGTCGCCGCCGTCGTCGAGGAGCATGTTCGGCGTCCAGCCATCAGGTCCGTTAATCGTCTGTTCGACGCACCACCAGTACTCTTCTTCGGATTCGCCTTTCCAGGCAAACACCGGAACACCGGAAGCTGCAATTGCAGCAGCGGCATGGTCCTGAGTCGAAAAAATATTGCACGACGACCAGCGTATTTCGGCGCCCAGCGCCTTCAGTGTTTCTATTAGCACTGCCGTTTGAATGGTCATATGCAGACAACCTGTCAGGCGTACGCCTTTGAGTGGCTGGTCAGCACCGTATTCTTCGCGCAATGCCATGAGGCCGGGCATCTCGGTCTCGGCGATCGCGATTTCCTTGCGGCCCCAGTCAGCCAGCGAGATATCGGCGACCTTGTAATCGTCTTGTTGAAGGGCAACGGGTTCGCTGCTCATGGTGTTCTCCCGGTTTGTATTCGGTTCAGCCCGAAATGGCGTCGGCAAGTGCTTCAGCCTTGTCGGTCTTTTCCCAACTCAGATCAATGTCTTCGCGGCCAAAGTGACCATAGGCGGCCGTCGGCTGGTAAATTGGCCGGAGCAAATCGAGCATTTGCATAATACCGTATGGCGTCAGATCGAAATTCTCGCGAATCAGATCCGTCATGCGAGCATTCGAAATCTTGCCGGTGCCGAATGTCTCGACGCTGATCGAAGTCGGATCAGCAACGCCGATCGCATAGGACACCTGAATCTCACAGCGGTCGGCCAGGCCGGCTGCGACAATGTTCTTTGCGACGTAACGGCAGGCATAAGCTGCGGATCGATCAACTTTGGACGGGTCTTTGCCGGAGAACGCACCGCCACCATGGCGCGCGGAGCCGCCATAGGTATCGACGATGATCTTGCGCCCGGTCAGGCCACAGTCGCCCATCGGTCCGCCGATCTCAAAGCGACCTGTCGGGTTGATGTGGTACTTCGTGTCCTTGCTGACCAGTTCTTTCGGCAACACAGGCTTGATAATCTCTTCCATGATGCCTTCTTCGAGGTGCGCCATCCTGACGTCAGCATGATGTTGCGAGGAAAGCACGACGGCATCGATTGCCACTGGTTTGTTGTCCTCGTAGACAAACGTCACCTGGCTTTTTGCGTCCGGGCGGAGAAATGGCAACGTGCCGCTCTTCCTGACCTCTGCTTGGCGTTGTACCAAGCGATGCGCGAAATTAATCGGGGCCGGCATGAGAACGTCAGTTTCATTGGTGGCGTAGCCGAACATCATGCCCTGGTCGCCCGCACCCTGTTTCTCAGCGGCTTCGCGATCGACTCCCTGCGCGATATCGGGTGACTGTTTGCCGATAGCGTTCAAAACGGCGCAGGAATGGCCGTCGAAGCCTATCGTGGAATCGGTGTAGCCGATGCCGATGATCGTGCCACGCACGACTTCCTCCAGATCGACCCAGGCAGACGTCGTCACCTCGCCGGCAACGATCGCCATACCCGTCTTGACCATCGTCTCGCAGGCGACTCGTGCCCCGGGATCGTGCTTCAGGATCGAGTCGAGAATGGCATCCGAAATTTGGTCGGCAATCTTGTCTGGATGTCCCTCGGAAACAGACTCCGATGTAAATAGAAATGATTCACTCATAATTTTTTCTTACCCAATTTTTCCAGCGGCGCATTGTACCTTGCGGCGGTGCGGCGAAACAGGGAAAATGCGCCGCTCTTAACAGAATCCAAGTCCATCCCGATATTCACAATATCGCAGTCAGGCGCGCCATAAGAAAGGCAACATGTCACAACAATCAAAACCGGCCGGGCGGTCTGCCCGGCGAGATCTCGCGAACGCCATTAGGGCGCTATCCATGGATGCGGTACAAGCCGCCAACTCGGGTCATCCCGGAGCCCCGATGGGCATGGCAGACATTGCCGAAGTGCTGTGGAGTGATTATCTGAAACACAACCCGGGCAACGCGCACTGGGTCGATCGCGACCGCTTCGTATTGTCGAACGGCCATGGCTCAATGCTGCTGTACAGCCTGCTTCACCTAACGGGCTACGACCTGGCGATGGACGAGATCCGGAATTTCCGTCAGTTCGGCTATCGGACAGCCGGACACCCGGAATACGAGCCCGAGCTTTCGATCGAGACGACAACCGGTCCATTGGGGCAAGGCATTGGCAATGCGGTCGGCATGGCGTTGACCGAGAAGATGCTTGCAGAGCAATTCAATCAGCCCGGACTGGACATCGTCGACCACAAGACCTGGGTATTTCTTGGTGATGGTTGTTTGATGGAGGGTATATCGCACGAGGCGTGCTCGCTGGCTGGCACCTTGAAGCTCGGCAAGCTCATCGCACTCTATGATGACAACAACATTTCGATCGACGGTGAGGTGGGCGGTTGGTTCACCGATGATACCGTCAAGCGATTCGAATCCTATGGCTGGCAGGTGATCGCCGATGTTGATGGGCACGATAGTTCGTCAATTGCCGCGGCAATCGACAAGGCTGTTGCTGAACCGGATCGACCATCTCTGATTTGCTGCAAAACCGTGATCGGTTTTGGTGCTCCGAACAAGCAGGGCACTGCATCAACACACGGAGCGCCGCTGGGCGACGAAGAGATCGCTGCAACCCGCAAAGAACTGGGCTGGGATTCGCCTCCGTTTAAAATCCCGGCTGACATTGCACAGGCATGGAATGGTGAAGCTCGTGGCTTGGCTGCGGAGCAAGCCTGGCAAAAGACCTTCTCGGACTACGAGGCGAAATACCCGGAGATGGCCGCGGAGTTCACGCGACGCATGAGCCGCGAATTGCCTGCAGACTGGAGCGACTTCGCGGATAAGGCCATTGCCGGGATCGACGCGGCAGGCGAAACGATGGCGACGCGCAAGGCGTCGCTGGTTGCGTTGAACGCATTCGCGCCGGCATTGCCGGAACTTGCCGGCGGATCGGCGGACCTGACCGGTTCGAATTTGACCAAACACTCGGGTTCGCGCGTTATTACGGCCGATGATGCCTCCGGCAACTACATTTACTTCGGTGTTCGTGAATTCGGCATGTCGGCAATGTGCAACGGCATGTCGCTGCATGGCGGCGTCATTCCGTATTCGGGAACGTTCCTGACGTTCTCCGACTACGCACGCAATGCACTGCGAATGGCTGCGTTGATGAAGGCACAAAACATCTTCGTTTATACGCACGATTCGATCGGTCTTGGCGAAGATGGCCCGACGCACCAACCGGTTGAACACACGGCCTCACTCAGGTTAATGCCGAACATGCGAGTTTGGCGAACCTGTGACACGGTTGAAACCGCGGTCGCCTGGCGGAATGCGATCGAACGTCGTGATGGTCCGACCAGTCTGGTCCTGACGCGTCAGGGGCTGCCGCATCAGACGCGTAATGCCGACCAGATTGCAGCGATTGCATGTGGTGGATACATTTTGCAGGATTCGGACAGTGTGCCGGACATTATCCTGATCGCAACCGGCTCGGAGGTTGCGCTTGCCGTCTCGGCCGCAAGGGTGCTGGCAGTTGACGGCGTCAATGCACGCGTCGTCTCGATGCCGTGTACTGATCTGTTCGACGCTCAGAGCAAGGAGTATCGTGAGCAGGTGTTGCCCGCTGCAGTTACAGCGCGAGTCGTCATCGAAGCCGGGGTTACCGAAGCCTGGTGGCGTTATGCCGGGTCGCAGGGTCGTGTGATCGGAATGGACCGTTTCGGCCAATCAGCACCTGCTGGCGAACTATTTGAACACTTCGGCTTCTCGACAGACAACGTCGTCGCAATTGCCAGAGAAACACTTTAATTCAGGAGATAGTAATGACAATCAAGGTTGGAATTAACGGCTACGGCCGCATTGGCCGCAACATGGTGCGAGCGCTTTACGAAACTGGCATGCGCTCGGAAATCGAAGTTGTTGCCGTCAATGATCTTGGAGATGCTAATACAAACGCGCATCTGACGCGCCGGGATACAGCGCACGGACCCTTCCCTGGAACGGTCGAAGTCGATGGCGATTACATGGTCGTCAACGGAGACAAGATTCGTGTGCTCGCCGAACGCGATCCAGCCAAGCTGCCCTGGGGCGAGCTGGGCGTCGAGGTAGTACTCGAGTGCACGGGTTTCTTCCGCACGCGCGAAACGGCAGGCAAGCACATCGAGGCGGGTGCCAGGAAGGTCATCATCTCGGCGCCGGGCGGCAAGGACATCGACGCGACGATCGTATACGGCGTCAATCATGACGTCCTGAAGCACAGCGACACAATCATCTCGAACGCATCGTGCACAACGAATTGCCTTGCTCCACTCGTCAAGCCATTGCATGAGAAGATCGGCGTCAAGCACGGCATCATGACCACGATCCACGCGTACACAAACGATCAGGTCCTGACCGATGTGTTCCACAGTGATTTGCGGCGTGCCCGTTCAGCGACGATGTCGCAGATTCCGACCAAAACAGGAGCCGCGGCTGCCGTCGGACTGGTACTGCCGGAGCTGGACGGACTTCTCGACGGCTTTTCAATGCGCGTACCGACAATCAATGTTTCCGCTGTTGACCTGACATTCGTTGCCGCACGGGAAACAAGCATCGATGAAATCAACGCCATCATGAAGGAAGCCAGCGAAGGTGAACTCAAAGGCGTACTGGCCTACAACGATGAGCCGCTTGTATCGATCGACTTCAATCACGACCCGGCTTCGTCAACGTATGACGCCGGCCTGACCAAAGTGATGGAAGGAACGCTCGTCAAGGTCTGCGCGTGGTACGACAACGAGTGGGGCTTCTCCTGCCGTATGCTTGATACGACGATCGCTCTGTACAACGCGAAGTAGGCCTTTCAGGCAAGCGACCTTAATATGTCTGTCATCCGAATGACTGACCTGGAGCTGTCGGGCAAGCGGGTGCTGCTTCGAGAGGACCTGAATGTGCCTGTTGCCGACGGTGTCGTGACCAGCGATGCGCGTATTCAGGCAGCATTGCCGACAATTCGTGCTGCACTCGATGCACAAGCTGCCGTAATGCTGATGTCACACCTCGGACGACCAAGTGAAGGTGAGCCGGACAGCAGATTTTCGCTGCAACCGGTCGCTGATCACCTGACGATGCTGCTCGGTATGGATGTGCCGCTGATCAGCAACTGGATCGACGGCGTCGATGTCGAGCCAGGCAAAGTCGTATTGCTTGAAAATGTGCGTTTTCTCGACGGTGAGAAGGCCTGCTATGAGTCGCTGTCAAAAAAAATGGCTGAACTTTGCGACGTGTTCGTCATGGACGCATTTGGCACAGCCCATCGGGCACAGGCCAGCACTTATGGGGTCGCGGAGCATGCTCCTGTTGCCTGCGCCGGGCCCCTGCTTGTCGCAGAGCTTGAAGCACTTGGCCAGGCACTGACCAATCCCGCTCGACCATTTGTGGCAATTGTTGGTGGCTCGAAGGTGTCAACGAAGCTGACCGTTCTCGATACGCTCGCCGGCATAGTAGACAGTCTGATTGTCGGTGGCGGCATCGCCAACACCTTTATCGCCGCGGCAGGTCATGGAGTTGGCAAATCACTGCACGAGCCAGACATGCTTGACACAGCGCGTGATCTCGCTGTCGCCGGCACCGGTCGTGCTGCAATCCCGGTGCCGACCGACGTAGTTGTCGCGAGCGAGTTTTCGGCCGACGCCACGCCGGTGACGAAACCCGTCAACGCGGTAACTGCTGATGAGCTAATTCTCGATATCGGCCCCGAGACATCCCGGCACTTCGCAGAAATACTCGCCGGCGCAGGCACGATCATCTGGAACGGTCCGGTCGGCGTATTCGAGTTCGATGCATTCGGAAGCGGAACCCGGGCACTTGCCGAGGCGATCGCAGACAGCGACGCGTTTTCGGTGGCCGGAGGCGGGGACACGCTTGCAGCAATTGCCAAATACGGTGTCACCGATCGAATTTCCTACATCTCGACGGGCGGTGGAGCATTCCTGGAGTTTGTCGAAGGCAAAACACTACCGGCCGTAGCAATGCTGGAAAAACGCGCCGCCGAATCTCCGTAACAACCAGCTCCGCCACGCGACACCGATGCACGGGCTCGCAGCTGGCATCGTTTTTTTCCGGAATGGCTCGCTGTGCTGCGCTTTACTTCCGGAAAAAAAGATCCCACCCGCGGCCCTCCCGGAGTTCGCAGGGCGGGATGCTACGAAGCCTTGCCTAGGTTGGAAACGAACCCGTGATCGCCAGCGTCATTCCCGGGTACTGAATGTTGACGAACAAGGTCTTGCCGTCCGGCGAGAAGCATACGCCGGCGAGCTCGGAGTTTGTGTAGGCGTTGTTGGCCAGTTGGTACTGACTGCCGTCTGGTCGAATACCGACCAGCCCGCATTGGCTCGCAGTATCTTCGCAGACAACCAGATCGCCCCACGGAGCCATCGTCAGATTGTCCGCGTTTCGAAGTAACGAGTCATTTCTCGCCTCGGCCAGGAGTGTCAGGCTACCCGGTATATCCAGTTCGTCCGGCGTCGCCTCAAACGGGCTTGGTCGATACGAAAAAATCTGCCCCAGTCTTGCGGGACCACCGATCGTACACGTGAAAGCGAATTCGTCGCCGGCAACGCAAAGGCCTTCACCACGCGCAAATGTCGCGGCGCCGCCAGAGGCTCCGCGCAGCCGCAAGTTGTCTTTTTCGGAATCGACATCGTCGAGATCGATCCAGTGTGTCGGCATTGCCACCCTTGGGCGGACTGTCGGTGTCCCGGACCAATTGTGTGTCCGTGCGGAAGGCTGGCCGTCTATGGCGAGTGCCTGTAGTCGGCCGCCTTCATGCAGCTTTCCAGGCACATCGGGAATGAATCGATAGAAAAGTGAATGGTGCTTGTCCTCGGTCATATAGACGACGCCCGATGCCTTGTGTACGGCCGCAGCTTCATGCTTGAACTTGCCCATCGCTTTGATCGGCCTGGGCTCGACCAGCCCTTTCTCGTACGCTGAAACTTCAAAAACGTAGCCGTGCGGTCTTTCCCGATACACGATCTTGCTAGCGCCTATGGCCTTGCCCGGCGATTCGAAACATTCTTCACAGGACAACCACGACCCCCATGGGGTCGGGCCACCAGCACAGTTGAGTTCGGTGCCCGCCAGACTCCGGTGCTGCCGTTCCGTTTCGCCTGTGCCCGGATTGTAGACGGTCGTTGTCGTTCCGCCGGTGCCAGGTGTTTTTCCGCCACCCGCATCATAGATCTTTTCCCTTATTGCCTGCGGCAGCGCTTCGAACGAAGCGCCTAGTCCGCTGCGATCGAAAGAGATCGGCGCAAGCTCGTGATTGCAGACGAGAATCGTGCGGCCGTCGTCGCCAGGAAAAGCGGCCATCCCGTCGTGTGCGGACGGCACAAGCAAGCCATCAGACATTCGACCGCCGGCTGTTGACACGATCTTGTAGTGAAATTCATCTGGCAAATCGAGTAATTCGTCGGGATCGGCACGGAGCGGCCCAAGCGGTGAATCATCTGCGCGAACAGACATTGACAAGGCAGGGCTGGCAGCAGCGATTGCGAGACTCTGCAGAAAACGGCGTCTATCCATGAACTTGATTTTGATTCCGTAGCGGGGCTGTGCAGCTTAGCGTCAATCCAGATGAGGGTGAAGGCGTGATTTGGTAACACGGCAAATTCCGCCTGTGCAATAATCGCCGCCATGCAAAGAAGAACAAAAATTGTTGTGACGCTGGGTCCGGCGTCTGACGATTCGAGCAAGTTATGCAAAATGGTCGAAGCTGGCGCGGACGTCGCACGACTCAATTTTTCCCACGGTGACGAAGCGGCGCACCGGCGAAGGGCAAAGGCACTCCGGAATGCCGCAGATGCCTGCGGACGCGATGTTGGCCTGATGGGTGACCTGCAAGGTCCGAAGATTCGCATTAAGCAATTCGAGAACGGTAGTGTCGCCCTGTCGAACGGTGATGCGTTCTTCCTCGATCACACTCTTGGCCTTTCTGAGGGCAATCAGGACGGTGTTGGTATTGCGCTCGACTCGCTACACGAAGATGTAATCGGTGGCGACGTGCTATTACTTAATGACGGCATGATCACACTGACCGTGGATCACGTGGATGGGGCCCGTATTCATACGACTGTTGTCGACGGCGGCATTCTATCGGATCACAAAGGCATCAACCGCAAGGGTGGGGGTCTGTCGGCGGACGCGCTCACAGACATTGATCGTGAGAATATCAAGCTTGCTGCTGAACTCGAGATGGACTTCCTGGCGGTCTCTTTCGTGCGCAGTGGTGATGATGTAATCGAAGCGCGGAATCTGTTTCGTGAGGCAGGCGGAAAAGGCCTTATCGTCGCCAAGGTCGAGCGTGCCGAGGCGATCGACGACATCGAATCGATAATCGACGCGGCCGATGTGATTATGGTGGCACGGGGCGATCTGGGAGTCGAAATCGGCTACGCGGAACTAACGGGCATTCAGAAAAAGTTGATCCGGATGACTCGAGCTCGAAACAAGATTGTGATTACCGCGACGCAGATGATGGAGTCAATGATTCAAAACCCGATTCCGACCCGGGCTGAAGTCTCCGATGTCGCGAATGCCGTCATCGATGGCACGGATGCCGTCATGTTGTCCGGCGAGACCGCTGTTGGCGCACATCCTGTTGAAGCCATCAAAGCGATGAGCGACGTCTGCGTCGGCGCTGAGAAGTTCCCCCATCCTACGGGACGCATGGGTCATCGCACAGGCGACGAGTTTGAACTAGTAGACGAAGCAATTGCGATGGCGGTTATGTACACGGCAAATCACATGGACGTCAGAGCCATCATTGCATTGACCGAATCGGGTTCGACGGCGCATTGGATGTCGCGTGTGCGTTCGGATATCCCCATCTACGCATTCACTCCATACGCCGCAACGAGTCGGCGTGTGGCCCTGTATCGCGGCGTCTACCCGGTACAGTTCGAAATAAAGGATCCGGAGCGGGATCGCCTGTACGCCAACATATTTGAGACCTTATTGTCGAACGAGCTCGTCGAAGTCGACGATCTTGTGATTTTCACGAAGGGCGATCTGAAAGGGGTTACTGGTAGCACCAACGCGATGAAAATTCTGGAAGTAAAGGCCGGGGAGTAGCGCTGGATGAAGCGATGGATTCTGCGTCTTGTTGGCGGCACTGCTCTTGCGGTCGCGATCGTATTCGTGCTCGCGTGGCTGACGCTGCGCGCCAGCCTGCCGTACCTCGACGGCGAAATTGTGGTCGAAGGGCTTGCCGCGGATGTGACGATCGATAGGGATGCAGAAGGGATCCCGACGATTACGGCGAGTACTCGCGCCGACCTTGCATTTGCAACCGGTTATGCGCACGGTCAGGACCGATTCTTCCAGATGGATCTGATTCGCAGGCAGGGAGCCGGAGAGCTATCAGAACTTTTCGGTAGTCTCGCTATCGATACTGACAAACGCTATCGATTCCATCGATTTCGCAGTCGCGCTAAAACAGCCGTCGCCATTCTATCTTCAGTCGAGCTGGAACTGCTTGAACACTACACGGCTGGTGTGAACGCAGGGCTTTCGAGTCTTGCTGCGAAACCATTCGAGTATTTTCTGCTAGGCATCGATCCGCAACCATGGCTGGCAGAGGATTCGGTTCTGGTCGTTTACGCGATGTTTATGATGCTGAATGACTCGCGTGCCACCAGGGATGTACAGCGCGGGCTCGCTCATCTGGTGCTGCCGAATGAGGTTTATGCCTGGATGTATCCGCAAGGGACGTCCTGGGATGCACCATTGATGGGAGAAGCGCGTGCGGCGGCATCCGTACCATCGGTTGAGATCATGTCAATACGCGAGATTGCCGACGACGCCGCACCATCTCACGAGCGTGGCAGGCCCCCTCTTGGTGGTAGTAATAATTGGGCGGTGAGCGGTGACCTGACAACAACGGGTCGGGCCATCGTCTCAAATGACATGCATCTCGGATTGTCGGCGCCGAATATTTACTACCAGGCCAGGTTAGTGGTCGATGGTAACGCGCCACGCGAGGTTTCCGGTGTGACCTTGCCAGGGGTGCCGTTCGTCGTGGCCGGAAGCAATACCAGGATTGCCTGGGGCTACACGAACAGCTATGGCGACTGGTCAGACGCCGTGATCTTACGGCCCGGAGCCGAGCCGGGCACGTACAGGACGGCGACGGGTGATTTGCCGTTCACCGAACATTCGGAGCGAATCAACGTCAAGGGATCTGACCCGGTCGATATCAGTATTCGCGAAACGATCTGGGGACCAGTGGATGAAAGTGCCGTCTATCCCGGCGGTGAGATCGCAGTGAGCTGGATTGCACACCACGTTGATGCGACTAATCTGCGCATGGTCGACCTGGAGCAAGCCGATTCCGTTTTCGCTGCACTGGACATTGCAAACACGATGGGCATGCCGCCACAGAACTTCGTTAGCGGCGACTCGGAAGGCAACATCGCATGGACGATAGCCGGAAAGATCCCAGCCAGATCGGGTTTCGATCCGTTGCTGCCGGCCGATTGGAGCGAAATTCCGGGCTGGACTGGATGGGTCGAAAGCGATCGCTATCCGCGAATTGTTAATCCGGAGAGCGGCAGAATCTGGTCTGCGAACGCACGGGTAACGGACGGTGAGGCACTTCGTATTGTGGGCGATAGCGGCTATGACCTTGGTGCCAGGGCCAGGCAAATACGTGACGGCCTGTACGCGAGAGACAGCTTCGAGCCGGCTGATATGCTGGCCATTCAGACTGACGACCGGGCGGTCTTTTTGTCCCGATGGCGCGATCTGTTGCTTGAGGTGCTCGACGCGGAAACGACTGCCGCAGACAGGAAATTAGCGGAGTATCGTCATCTTGTCGAAGACTGGATTCCGCAAGCCACGCCGGAGTCGGTCGGATATCGGCTTGTCAGGGCCTTTCGACTCGAGGTACGGGCGCGGGTATTTTATGCGCTCATGGGTTCCGTCCGTGAGATCTACGGTGACGATGTCAGCTTGCGCATCAGTAACCAGTTCGAAGCGCCGCTTTGGTCACTCGTAACCGAACAGCCCGAACACCTGTTGCCAGCGGACTACGACAATTGGCAAGAGCTCATGGTGGAGGCGGTGCGGGAGAATGTGCGCCACTTCGAAGAGAATTTCGATGGCCCCCTCACCAATCGGACCTGGGGAGAGCGAAACACGGCACGAATCCAGCACCCGTTTAGCCAAGGCATGCCGATGCTGTCCAGGTTTCTGGACATGCCCAGCGAACCGCTGAGCGGCGATGCTGACTTGCCAAGAGCGCAGAGTCCGACATTTGGAGCATCCGAACGATTTTCGGTTGCACCGGGCGACGAGGCCAACGGCCTGATGCACATGCCGACGGGTCAGAGTGGTCACCCGCTTTCTGATTTTTATCGCGATGGACACGATGATTGGGTACGTGGGCGCCCGAGTCCATTTCTCCCCGGCGAGACTCGACATAAACTGACGTTGCTACACGCTACTGAGTAGGCGTATGCACCGATTTTTTCGGTAAGATGGTGCTGGCGTACGAATCAGTGGACAAGAGCATGGCCGATAATAAATTCAGCGGAACCAGTACCTACGTTGCAACAGATGACCTCATGATAGCGGTCAATGCGGCGGTCACTCTCGAGCGTCCAATATTGATCAAGGGCGAGCCTGGTACTGGCAAGACCCAACTCGCGGTCGAGGTTGCGAGCTCGCTGGGTAAACCCTTGTATGAGTGGCATATCAAGTCGACAACCAAGGCGCAGCAGGGGCTGTACGAGTACGATGCAGTCGCGCGCCTGCGCGATTCACAACTTGGCGATGATCGTGTACATGACATTTCAAACTACATTGTGCGCGGTAAGGTCTGGGAGGCATTCGAGGCAGCGGAACAGCCTGTTCTGCTTATCGATGAAGTTGACAAGGCCGACATCGAGTTTCCGAACGATCTGTTGCAGGAACTTGATCGCATGGAGTTCTATGTTTACGAAACGAAGCAACTGATCGAAGCGGCACACAGACCGATCATCATCATTACAAGCAACAACGAAAAGGAACTGCCCGATGCGTTCCTGCGCCGCTGTTTTTTCCATTACATCAAATTCCCCGACAAGAAGACGATGCAGCAGATCGTCGACGTTCATTTTCCGAAACTCAAGAAAGATCTCCTGAGCGAGGCGCTCAATGCGTTTTACGAGGTTCGCGATGTGCCAGGATTGAAGAAAAAACCGTCGACATCAGAGCTTCTCGACTGGATCAAGTTGTTAGTGACCGAAGACATTCCTGCTGAGGCGTTGCGAGCAGAAGATTCTCGCAACGCGATTCCGCCACTGTATGGTGCGCTTCTCAAAAACGAGCAGGACGTTCACTTGTTTGAACAGCTCGTATTTCTTGATCGCAGGTCGGGGTCTGGCCAGCGGTAAGTGTCATGTTGATCCCGTTTTTCTTTCTACTTCGTGATGGCGGAATGAAGACGTCGATCACAGAGTTGCTGACGCTGCTCGAAGCGATGAGAAAAGGAATTGCGGGACAAAGTGTTGACGATTTCTACTATCTGTCACGTGCTTGCCTTGTCAAGGACGAGTCTAAGATTGATCGATTCGATCGGATCTTCGCCTCGTATTTCAAAGGCATTGAGGACAGCTTTGCAGACCATATGCAGGATGTACCCGAAGAGTGGCTGAGGCGCCAGGCGGAACTCCTTCTGTCCGAGGAGGAACGCGCACAGATCGAAGCGCTGGGTGGTTTTGAGGAGCTCATGAGAGCCCTCCAGGAGCGCCTCGATGAACAGGACGAACGCCACGAGGGCGGCAGCAAGTGGATTGGCACTGCCGGTACATCTCCATTTGGTGCGTACGGATATAACCCCGAGGGTGTGCGCATTGGCCAGCAAGGATCGCGCAATCGCCGCGCCGTCAAGGTTTGGGATCGGCGTGAGTACCGGAATCTCGACGACTCCGTCGAACTTGGCACCCGCAATATCAAGGTGGCGTTACGACGTTTGCGAAAATTCGCTCGGGAGGGTGCTGCAGACCAACTGGATCTCGAAGACACGATTGATAAGACCGCGCGCAATGCAGGGCTGCTGGACATCCGCATGGTGCCGGAAAGGCATAACGCCGTGAAGGTGCTGCTCTGCATCGACATCGGCGGCTCAATGGAGGACCACGTTCGCGTTTGCGAGGAATTATTTTCAGCGTCGCGCAGCGAGTTTAAACATCTCGAGTATTTCTATTTTCACAATTTTATCTACGAGAGCCTGTGGAAGGATAATCGCCGCCGCCACGCCGAGCGCATTCCGACTTCTAAGATCACGCACAAGTACGGTGCCGATTACAAACTGATTTTCGTCGGTGACGCAACAATGAGTCCCTACGAGATCGTGTATGCGGGCGGCAGTGTGGAGCACTGGAATGAAGAACCGGGGGCCGTGTGGATTCGGCGATTGCTGAATACTTATCCCAAAGCGATTTGGCTGAATCCGGAGCCGCAAAATCGCTGGGACTTCACGCCGTCCGTGAAGCTGACGAATGAAATCATGGACAACCGGATGTTCCCGTTAACGATCTCAGGTCTCGATGCGGGGATCAAGGCGCTGCATTGAATATCAGATTGCCGCTGCCGACGCGATTACGTGCCGGCACCCAGTTCTTTAAGGTCAGCCAACACTTGCATCGAATGCGAATCCACATCGACCTTCTCGTAGTGCTTGGCGAGTGTGCCGTCCGGGCCGATCAAAAAGGTTTGTCGCTTGGCAAGCGTCATGCCAAATCTCTTCGTTTTGACGCCATACGCTTCTGCGGCTTTACCTTCGATATCGGCAAGCAGTGGAAACGGAAGGCCGTGGTTTTCGGCGAATTTCTGATGTGATTCGACATCGTCCAGGCTAACACCGAGAATTTGAGCGTTGATCTTCTTGAACGCGAAGATATTGTCGCGAAATTCACAAGCCTCGGTTGTGCAGCCAGGAGTCTCGTCTTTCGGATAGAAGTAGAGAACGACCCACTGATCACGATAATCTTCCAGTGAGTGCAACTCGCCGTTTTGATCAGACAATTCAAATTCGGGAGCGGGCTGCCCAACGGAAAACTGTTCGGATGCTATGGCTGACAAGGCCAAAGCGAGCAGGGGAACTAGTGCGGTTAGTGGGCGTTTCATCAGGCGGTGTCCGTTCAAACGATCTGATATGTAAAGGTTTCGTGCGCTGCGCAGGACGGACACTATAATACGATTTAGCGGAATTCGGGCGGAATTTGACAGATTGAAACGATATGAGACGTATTGAGGCGCACAAGCAAAAGACGGCACTCGTCCTTCCGGGTGGTGGCGCTCGTGGTGCATTTCAGGTCGGAGTGCTCAAAGCGCTGGCGGAACGAATGCCGAAAGGTGTGTCTAATCCGTTTGCGGTGATAAGCGGTACATCGGCTGGCGCAATCAATTCGGTCGTTCTGGCCACCAAAGCGCGGCGGTTTCGGGTCGCCGTGGCTGAGCTCGACAGGGTTTGGAGCGATTTCCACTGTGAGCAGGTCTTCCGAACCGACCATCTGACGATGCTCAGGCACAGCCTGCACTGGTTTGCTGCGATTGTGTTCGGTGGGTTTCTTGTCGGCACGCCAAAATCTCTGCTCGACAATTCTCCGCTGCGAGCACTCCTGAGCCGTAACGTTCGTTTTCCTCGCATACAAGACGCGATCGAATGCGAATTTCTCGATGCCGTTGCAGTTACCGCGGCAAGCTATGCGTCAGCACGGTCGACTTCATTTTTTCAAGCCGCTCCGGGTCATGGCGGGTGGTCGAGGACTCGTCGTGTAGGTGTTTGTGGAGACCTACATCTCGATCATCTAATGGCGAGTATTGCCGTGCCAATGATCTTTCCGCCGGTCAGTTTGAATGGAGAGTACTTCGGCGACGGAGCAATGCGACAAGCAACGCCGTTAAGTCCCGCCATCCATTTGGGGGCTGATCGCATCCTTGTTGTTGGCGTGCGCGATGAAACGGCAGACAAAACCCCGGAACCGGGCAAGCCACAGGCACATCCGAGTTTCGCGCAAATCGCCGGCTACATGCTGGATACACTGTTCATGGATGGACTGTATTCAGACATTGAACGCATGACACGCATCAATCAGTTGATCGACTCGGTGAATCCGGAACATCGCACTGGAATGCTCAAGCGCATGCGACCGATCGACACAATGCTGATTGTGCCGAGCAAGGACCTCCGCGTTGTCGCGCATGAACATCGGCGCGAATTGCCATTTGCTGTGCGCGCACTTCTGCGCGGTATCGGTGGTCGTGGGCCGAGCGAGAATCGCTTGTTGAGTTTTCTGATGTTTGAGCAGGCGTATACACGTGAACTGATTGAACTCGGCTACAAAGACGCCATGAACGTCATGGACGAGTTACTTGATTTTGTCTCCGGTGCCGACGTTCCACGTCTGTTTGCACCAAGCTGGATCAAGAAAGACCTGAGCGAATTCGATTCGAATTGATGTAATCCTCGGCCATTATCTTATTGCTTACAGCAAAAGCGCTGCTCCGAGACCCAGAAACGCCATATAGCCGATCACGTCGGTTACCGTCGTCAACACTACGCCGCCGGCCAGCGCGGGATCGATCTGCATGCGCTTGAGAGTAAGCGGTATTACGAAACCGGCCAGTGCGGCGATAAAAAGATTGATTACCATTGCGGCGCCAATAACGCCGCCAATGCGCCAATCGCCGAACCACAGGAAGGTAAACGCCGCGACGACTACCGCCCAGCCAACGCCATTCAGCAAGCCAACCAGCAATTCCTTACGCATTATCCGTTTCGCATTCGTGCGATCGATCTGACCGAGTGCGATAGCGCGTGTGATAATGGTCAGTGACTGGCTGCCCGCGACGCCACCCATACTGGGTACAACAGGCATGAGTACGGCCAGCAAGACTATTTTGTCGACGGTTGTCTGAAAAATATCGACCACTGCGGCTGCCAGAAAAGCGGTACAGAGGTTCACGCCGAGCCACAGCGCTCGCCGTGCTGCACTCCTGAATACCGGCGCAAACATATCGTCTTCTTCATCAAGTCCGGCCGCACTCATCAGGGAGTGTTCGGCCTCATCCCGAATGACGTCAACAACGTCGTCGACCGTAATGCGACCAACGACACGATAGTCCTCATCGACAACAGGCGCCGATAACAGATCCCGATGCTCGAATTCCCAGACGACTTCAGCCGATGGGGTGTGTGCCGGTATCGGCAGAATGTCGGTGGACATGACCGCTGAGACAACGGTTTCGTCGTCGTGCGTCAGTAATCGTGACAAATACAATGAGCCTGCATATTCATCGTCACGCGAAACCACAAAGATAGAATCTGTACCGTCGGGCATTTCCCCGCGTGCGCGCAGATATCGGCAGACAACCTCCAGCGTGACGTCTGGACGAACAGTTACGATATCGACGTTCATCAGACCGCCAGCGCTGTCCTCATCATAGGCAAGTACCTGGCGCAGCCGTTCTTCATCCTGATCATCGAGCGACTGAAGTACTTTTTGCGTGACAGCTTCTGGCAGGTCGATCAGCAAATCGGCGAGATCGTCTAACTCCATGCCTTCTGTGGCGGCGATGAGCTCCTCGGTCTGCATGCCTTTGATCAGGCCATCGCGTACCTCGTCGGAAACCTCGACAAGGACATCACCCTCATCATCGGAATCGACGATTTCCCACAACAGGGAGCGCTCGCGCAGCGGCAAGGATTCAAGCAAGCGAGCAACTTCAGCCGGATGGAGACTGTGAATCATCAGGCGCGCGGAACGCATGCCACCGCTGTCGAGCTGTTCGCGCAGCAGTTGCAGGTTGGCCTGAGTGTGCTCTCTCGCTTCCATGGTTCCGCCTCGAAAAGGTAGCCGGAGTTTACCGGTCTTCAGGAGAATGCGCACGGAGGGGCTGCGAGTGGGCTTGCGCTTCTAGCCTTTGTTCAGCGGGTGATTGGGTAGTTCGTTATGTCGCGTCAGGATGGGTTCGTGCGATTCACGCAGGGCGCCGGCGAGCTTGTCGGTCATGTACACCGAGCGATGCTGGCCACCGGTGCAGCCGAGCGCAACAGTCAGGTAGCCTCTGTGCATGTCTTCGTATTCAGGAATCCAGCGTTGCAGAAATGCGAGAATGTCCTCGTACATGGCGACAAAGCCAGGTTGGGCATCGAGAAAACTGGTAACTTCCTGGTCGCGGCCAGTCAGACCACGAAGTTTGAGGGTCCAGTAGGGATTGGGCAAACAGCGCAAATCAAACACAAAATCCGCATCCGCCGGAATCCCATTTTTGAACCCGAATGACTCAATCAGTACCGACAGCACACTGGTGCTACGTCGATCAATTCGCTCACGAATCACATCACCCAGTTCATAGATGCTGGTGCGCGACGTATCGATGATCAGATCAGCCGAATTAAGGATGAGTGAGAGCATTTCGCGCTCATTCTTGATCGCGCCCCGTAATGCTGTGCCATGTTCTGCAAGCGGGTGTCGCCGGTGAGTTTCGCTGTAACGCTTGAGTAATACGTCGTCGCTCGACTGGAGAAATAGTAACTCTGTCTGGATTCCCTGCTGGCGAAGTTCCTCTATCAGTTGTGGGAGCGCTTCGAGATTCTCGTGTCGACTGCGAGCGTCAACTCCAACAGCAAGCAGACACGTCGATTCGTCTTTTTCCGAAGTAACTTCGTCGACGACCGACTTCAAAAGAGCCGCCGGCATATTGTCAATGCAGTAGTAGCCCAGGTCTTCCAGTACGTGAAGAGCAATAGACTTTCCAGAGCCGGATAGTCCGCTGACGATTATCAGGCGCATAACGCTTCGTACAGTTCGATACTCGTTGTGGCTTCACGAAGCCGGACCCGTAATTCCCTATCGCTGAGCAACTCTGTGATGCCGCAGATATTGGCCTGATCTTCGTCGTTTAGCTCAGCAGGTACCATGAGGCCAAAGATCAGGTCCACGGCATCGCCATCGGATGAATCGAATTCGACAGCTTCGCTGAGTTTAATCAATGCGCCGACGCTGGTGTCGAGGCCTTCAAACCGACAATGTGGAAATGCGACACCCTGATCCAGGCCCGTGCATCCAAGGCGTTCGCGCTCAATCAGGCTTGCAAATATGTCCTCGCTGGCGATTTCGGGCCGAGTGCGGACGAGCAATTCGCTCAGTATCTCAAGGCAATGTTTCTTGCTGCGGGCATGAGCATTGCACAAGACACTGTCTGGCTTGATGATTTCTTCGAGCAACATTTGGATTGAGCAATATGAGGAGGCAGAAGGCTCGTGCGGCTGTTCAGCCGCACGGGTCGAAAGCGGGGTCAGTATCTAATCTTGTGAGCTTCTCTGGCGTGGTGGTCGACCAGTTTTTCTTTGTACTTTCTTACACGCCGTTCGAGTTTGTCTATCAGGCCATCGATCGCGGCGTACATATCTTCTTCGGTATTGTCTGCGTAGATCGTACCACCGTTCACATTAACTGTGGCTTCAGCCTTGTGCCGGAGTTTTTCGACAGTGAGGATGCAGCTTACGTCAGACACCAGATCAAAATGACGCTCGATCTTTTCAATCTTTGATTCGACATAACCTCTCAGGGAGTCGGTTACCTCGACGTGATGGCCTGAAACACTCAATTGCATAGTTTTCTCCCATACTTATCGTGTCGTACGTGCCCGATTCCAGCGCCCCCTGCGAAGACGAAAGCCGGGCCATACATTAATGACGGATTCAGATTACAAGTAGCGCCGACCTCCTTTGTTAATTTCCCTCACTTCGACAATGCACGTTTACGCCGGGCGTTTCCTGCGTCCGCTCGACGATACGATGTTCATGGACTCACGGTACTTTGCAACGGTCCGTCTCGCAACCGAAATGCCCTCTCCGGCCAGCAGATTTGTGATTTTGCTGTCGCTTAACGGCTTCGCCGGGTTTTCGGCACCAATCAGCTTGCGAATCTTGGCGCGAACCGATGTGGATGACTGGTCCTCGCCATCAACTGACGACAGATGAGATGAGAAAAAGTACTTGAACTCGAAGACTCCGCGAGGTGTATGCATGTACTTATTCGTTGTGACACGAGAAATTGTGGACTCATGCATGCCGATCTCCTCGGCCACATCTCTGAGAACCATTGGCTTCATTGCTTCGTCACCGTGTTCCAGGAATTCTGTTTGCCGGGAGACAATGCAAGTTGCTACTTTCATCAGCGTTTCATTACGAATTTCGAGGCTGCGAATCAGCCAGCGCGCTTCCTGCAATTGTGCGCGCAGAACGGAGTGATCTCCGCTGCCGCGCAGCAGCTGTGCATATTGCTGATTAACTGAAAGCCGGGGAATACCGGTCGGGCTGATTTCGACCTGCCATCGCTTGTCGATCTTGCGTACGAAAACGTCCGGAATCACATATTCGGCGGCCGCTGGGCTGACGGCGAGACCTGGCTTGGGATTGCAGCTTTTGACGAGTGCCAGCGCATCATGCAGACCTTCTTCGGAGGTACGCAAGCTGCGCCGTAATTCGCCGTAGTCGCGACTCGCGATCAGATCGAGATGGCTGTCGGCCAGGTCGATGGCAAGGGAAAGGCCGGGCGTTGAGCTATCTAACTGCTTGAGTTGCAGGATGATGCACTCGGATGGGGAGCGGGCTGCTATGCCGATGGGATCAAGGCGCTGCACTTCTTTCAGCGTTTCCTCAACTTCGTCGAAGGTAAAATCGGATGCCGTGTCGAGGCCTGCTGCTATTTCTGAAAGATCCTCGCTCAGGTATCCATCATCGCTGATCGAATCGATGATGGCCTCACCAATTACAACCTGGCGGGGCGAAAAATGTTCCATTTCGAGTTGCCAAAGCAAATGTTCTCGCAACGTCTGCCCTGACTCGTCGGCGAACTCCGTGACTGGTCGGCGTTCGCCGTTCCAGCCGCCGTCCTGAATGCGCTCAGCTGAGCGCTCCTGCCAGGTATCTTCAGCCTCAGCGGTCCGGACTTCAGCAGTCGTTTCGGCACTGGTTTGAGGAACGTCAGGCAGGTCCTCCATCTCGAGCATGATGTTCTCTTCGAGGGCTTCCTGGATCTGCGCGTTCAAGTCAAGGACCGGTAACTGCAGTAGAAAGATGGCCTGCTGCAGCTGCGGTGTCATCGTCAGCGTTTGACCGAGTTTTAACTGCAGCGTTGGTTTCAGCATTGCCTGGGATGTGCGGCGGCGTGATGCGCCGGCTCGTCAGTATATTTGTTGCCAGTTTGCCTCAGAGTTTGAACTCCTGTCCGAGATACACTTCTCGTACGTGGTGATTCTCCAGAATCTCATTTGGCGAGCCCGAAGCGATCAAACTGCCGTCACTCAGTATATAGGCTCTACCACAAATTCCGAGGGTTTCTCGTACATTATGATCTGTGATCAGGACGCCAATATCGCGCTCGCACAAGTGTTTGATTATGCGTTGAATATCGAGTACCGAAATCGGATCGACACCGGCAAACGGTTCATCCAGCAGCACGAATAACGGGTTTGCCGCGAGGGCACGGGCGATCTCGACACGCCGTCGTTCGCCACCTGACAGGCTGATGCCAAGGCTGGTTCTGACTTGCCCTACATGCAGCTCATCCAGCAGGGTTTCGAGCTCCTCTTCGCGGCCGGCCCGATCCAGGTCACCACGAACTTCCAGAATTGCGAGGATATTCTGCTCTACAGTCAATTTCCGAAAAATTGACGCCTCCTGTGGCAGGTATCCGAGACCGAGTTTAGCGCGCCGATGCATCGGTTGTGCGGTAAGGTCCTGACCGTCAAGCAGTATTGTGCCGCTGTCCGCAGAGATCAGGCCGACGATCATGTAAAATGCGGTTGTCTTGCCAGCGCCATTCGGACCGAGCAAGCCCACAACTTCGCCATTTTTGATTTCCAGAGACAGGTTTTTGACAACTTTGCGAAGTTTGAAGCTCTTGGAAATCTCCTGGGCACTGAGAATACTCATGGAGTCGGTTCTTCCGCGCTGGCGTTTTCGTCAGGCACTGTACTCTCATCGTCTGGCGTCGCAGCAGCCCCGGGGATAACTGTAATCTTCACTTTTTGCTCGCCATCAGCAGAAGACTGCGCGTTGATCCGCTGTTCCTTGATGTTGTATACGAGAAAGCTCGACGAAATCTGATTGCCTTGTTCGGTGATGATCGCTTCATCGGAGAATTCGATAACGCCGGCAATCAGGTCGTACTGTAAGTTTCCCGCCTGCGCGTAGATGATCTCGCCGCTCTCGGGCCGTCGCATTTCGAACGTTGCGGGGGATCCTTTGATCGTAGCAGTTCGTAATTGCGTGTCGGTGAAGCTCAGAGCCGCGGTCTCGCACTCGATGTGTCCGGCGTCAACATCGATAGTGACATTACCGCTGAAATGCCAAACACTGTCTTTGAAATCAAGCTTACTTGCGCGGCCGACATCAGCCTCAATGCTTGTGGTTCCTTGCGACAATCGCAAGCCACGAAACATCAACATCGAGTTCTTTCCGTCGTAGTCGGTCGAATCAGCATCCAGCGAAATTGGCAGCCGGAGATCATTACCTTGTGCGAGTGCAAGGGCAGGAAGCAACAATAGCAATACGATATTACGAGTAATCATCGAATTTACTGCCACCGTCACGGGGCGAATTTTCCGCTGACATTCGATTTCAATTCCACATGGTCTTCCTTGAGCGATGCTAGCATGCCAGTAGCAGTCAGGCTGCGGGCGCCGATCCGAATTTGCACACGTTCGTCGGTTTCAGCCAAAAAGTTCTCCGGATCAATTTCAAGGTATTGAGTGCGTATCTCCGTGTCATCACCAGAGAATCCCTCACTACTGACCACCCGGACATGGCCATGCAACTGTACACGCTGATTGTTCTCGCGGATCGTCGCGGAGTCAGCATTGATAGCCCAGGGCACTTCGCTCTGCGGTGAGTAGTTTATGCGCACATCACTAAACGAGACGTGATTATCTTGTTGCTCAGCTCGCTCGGCTTGAATCTCGTACAAGAGCGCGCCATCAGAGCCGGTGCCGAGAATTCGAGCGGACTTCAAATAGTAACCGCGCTGACTGGTGTCGAACTGCGGAGCCTTCGAATCATTGCCTCGATCCTGTTTCACAAGATACCAACTGGCCATGGCTCCGGCCGTAAGCACTGCCAATGCGACGATATTGCGCGGGCTGATCATCAGTCTGACCGGTCTTGAGCAGCCAGGATCAATTCGCAGACCTCCCGCACAGCTCCAAAGCCACCTTTGGCCAGAGTCGTATGGTCACATTGGTCGCGCACGGCAGGTGCCGCATTGGCAACAGCGATAGAAAAGCCGACCTTTTCAAGTAGCGGCAAATCCGGAACATCGTCACCGACATAGGCGCACTCTGCCGCAGTGATATCGAGCCCCGCGGTCAATTCATCAAATGCCATGACCTTGTCTTTGCAGCCCTGAATCACATTTGAGATGCCGAGCTCGGCCATACGCCGCGCGACCGCATGCGACTGCCGGCCGCTGATCACTGCAACTTCAATCCCGGCGTTGAGCAATTGGCGCATGCCAAAACCATCCTGCGTGCTGAATGCTTTGGTCTCGATTCCATCATCCGATAAATAAAATCGACCGTCCGTGAACACGCCATCAACGTCGAACGCAATCAGGCGCACCTTGGCCAGGGAGACAAGTTGGTCGGATGTCAGCTCGAGCGGCATTTACGGCCCCGGTCCTTGATCATTAGTGCATTCTAACGTTTTGCAGGACCACGTAGGTATCGTAAGCAATAAAAGCGATCAATAGGGCGAAACCCTCGATTCTCGATAACTCGCTCTTGCCGTCGTAATCGTACGTCATGGCAAACAGAACGAGGGTGAAGGCGACCATTACAAATATATGCAGGGACAGTACCGATGGCGCCAAGGCAGATGGCGCAATCGTCGCCGCAATCCCAATAACTGCGAGCAGATTGAAGATATTCGAGCCGACAATATTGCCAATCGCGAGTCCGTACTCGCCTTTCAGCGCGCTGACCAGTGATACCGCGAGTTCGGGCAGGCTCGTGCCGAAAGCGACCAGCAATATACCGATGACCACATCGCTGACTCCGAGAAAACGCGCGATTTCGATTGAGCCGTCGACGAGCAGATGCGCACCACCAAGCAGGGTAACAACACCGACCAACAACCAGATGATGGCAAGACGCATCGTGACGTCTTGAGGAATCTCGGCCTCATAATCTTTTTTGATGGGATCACTGGGCGCGGACCGCATTCCCAGGCGGGCCAGCCAGATCATGACAATGACCAGTCCTGTCAGCATGACGATACCGTCGATGCGGCTCAGATAGGAATCGAGGAACAGTGACACCGTCAACAGCGAAACGGCGAGCAACGCGGGCATTTCGCGCCGTAAAGTCGCCGAGCGAAGTTCGATGGGGCGGATAATTGCGACGCAGCCCAGCACCAGGCCAATATTGACGATATTGGAGCCGATGGCATTGCCAAACGCGAGCCCGGGGTCGCCGCGCAATGATGCCACGATTGAAACGAGAATCTCGGGAGCCGAGGTCGCAAATGCAACCACCGTGAGGCCGATCAATAGCGGTGCAACGCCCAAGTTGCGCGCCGTGGCCGCGGCGCCATGGACAAACCGGTCAGCACCCCAGATCAGGAGTACCAGGCCGGCAACGACTTCGAAGATAATGCCTGACATAGATATTCGGTGTGGTGAGCCCTCTAGGGCCGGCTATCATACACAATCAATGCGATGCATTGGGAAGGCCTGCGCTTTCCCGGTACACTGCGCGCCCCGGGGCTTAATGCAACACTTGAACAACATGGACCCAGTCGAAATCGGCGGCCTGATTGAGGCCGGATTTGATAACGCCACCGTCAAGGTCTTCAGCGACGATAACGCGCATTTCGAGGTGCTGGTTGTCGCTGCAGAGTTTGCGGGAAAACGCCCGCTGGCGCGACATCAACTCGTGTATCAATGTCTGGGCGCGCTGGTGGGCGACGAGATTCACGCATTGTCAATCAAGGCATTGACTCCGGATGAGTGGCAGGTGAAGGCAAACGGTTAGAACACTTGGATAAATTACTTATTAAGGGCGGTGCTCGGCTATCGGGCAAGGTAGCTATATCGGGCGCGAAAAACGCTGCGCTGCCCATACTCGCCGGGACACTACTCGCGACCGAACCGGTGATAGTCCGCAACGTGCCGCATTTGAAAGACGTAACGACGACAATTTCGCTGCTGCAGATGATGGGTGTGCAGATCACCGTCGACGAGCAACTCAATATTGAGGTTGACGCCAGAGACGTCAGTCGGCGTGAAGCGCCCTATGAGCTCGTAAAAACAATGCGTGCGTCGATACTCGTGCTTGGACCACTGGTTGCCCGTTTTGGCGAAGCAGATGTTTCCTTGCCGGGCGGCTGCGCGATTGGCGCTCGACCTGTAAATCTGCACGTCGCGGGTTTGCAGGCAATGGGCGCCGACGTCATTGTCGAAAATGGGTTCATCAAAGCGCGTGCGGATCGACTTGAGGGAGCACACATCGTTTTTGACATGGTTACGGTGACCGGGACAGAAAACCTGCTTATGGCGGCTGTTCTAGCCGATGGCGAGACAGTGCTCGAAAATGCAGCACGCGAACCTGAGGTAACGGATCTTGCGAAGTTTCTGATCGGCATGGGCGCCAAAATCGACGGCGCGGGAACGGGCACGATCACAGTCCAGGGCGTTGAGGCGCTCGGTGGTACCGATTATTCTGTTTTGCCGGATCGAATCGAAAGCGGAACCTACCTGGTTGCCGCCGTGATGACAGGTGGTCACATCAAAATTGTGGACACGGCGCCAGAGACGCTAGAGGCCGTACTAATAAAGTTATCCGAGGCTGGAGCGCAAATCACAACCGGTGAGACTTGGATTGAGATCGACATGCAGGGCAAGCGGCCGCACTCAGTCGATGTTCGAACAGCGCCGTACCCGGCGTTTCCAACCGACATGCAGGCGCAGTTCTGCGCGATGAACGCGGTTGCGGACGGCATCGGAACGATCACCGAGACGGTGTTTGAGAATCGCTTTCAGCATGTGCTTGAGTTACAA